>ENA-OQIO01000012-OQIO01000012.1-human-gut-metagenome-genome-assembly--contig:-NODE-12-length-75082-cov-6.666760_pt1 | contig 75082 bp, 73 predicted proteins | sample MGYA00242573_ERZ504737 | MGnify/ENA primary metagenome ERZ504737 (study PRJEB26092, sample SAMD00036203) | human gut metagenome | host: Homo sapiens | study: EMG produced TPA metagenomics assembly of...
CAGCAGTTCTTTTTCGTACCGTCAAGAGTGGCGGTGGGCTACCACAACCTAAAAGATCTACAGTTTTCAAGGTTCATCTGAGCCTTTTTCTTTTGCTCAGTTTTTTCATAGGTCATTTGACACTATCTATACCTGTTTCCTTGTGTACTACTCTCCGAGTCCATCCTTGATGTACTGTATAAGATATTCAAGCGCCTCACTCTCATCCTCGCCATTGCAGATAAGCTCTATCTCATCGCCTGACTTTATGCATGCTCCAAGCACTGAAAGTACACTCTTTGCATTAGCTACATTTTTCTCGTCATATATAAATGTTACCTTTGATTTAAATTTCATTGCCTCTTTGCAGAGATTGCCGGCCGGACGTAAATGTAATCCGGTAGGATTCTTGATTATTATTTTTTGTGCTACCACTTTTATTACCTCTTTTCGGTTATATATCTATCAATGTGATGAACTGTCAGAGCCGTTATTTCCGGTGTTTCCTGACGATGTGCTGCCCGATGACGTACCAGCTGATGATGAACCACCTGCGCCGGTGCTGCCTGATCCGGTGTTGCCTGATGTTGTACCGCCTGTTATTGAGCCCGAGGCTGTTCCTGTACCATCAGTTCCCGTTGTGCCGCCTCCGTCACCTTTCCTTCCGATAACTATCTGAACCTTTATCTCGCCCCATGTGTACTTGGTCTCATCCAGATTTGGCTTTACCGTCACTGTATGTGTACCTGCATCAAGGCCTGTCACATCAATTTTACCCTTCAGTGTAGTTCCCGAAAGCGTATCTATATCAGACTGGGTGCCGCTTACTACGACACTGCTCTTATCTGTTACAAATGTAAGCGTATATCCATCTTCCAGTCCGTCATATGTGATATTGGAGCTGTTCAGCGTCATGGTTGAAGTCGCATTTGTTTCAACCTTTATATCTATACTGAGCTTTGTCTTGTATGAGTTCACTATAAAAACTCCATCCGGCAGATATCCTGTCAGGTCAACAGATGTACTTATATCGTCTGTTGCGCCCGATATATCGATTGGGCCCACATCTATAGATGTGATATTGTTCAATGCTTCTGCATTACCCTTGAGCATTACAGACTCCTCTGATAGTTCTACTCCGAGCACGCTCTTTCCTCCTGCCGGTGAGCCTGTCGTAGTACACTTGATAGGTACCTCCTTGGTACTTAAGACATCAACTGTCACTGCTATAGACTGATACTGGCTGTCCACATCAAGCTTTGATATATCTATCTCATCGCCATTATCATCAATCAGAGTGAGATCACCGCGATCAGTTATCTGATTATCTGATATTATGGTATTGTCATCGACCTTTATATTTACATTAGCCGATGCTATAGTTGAAACAACTGACTCAGGACCTCCGATCTTTACTACCTTTGGATTTGCCTGTGGCTTGTTTCCCAGTGCTTTCGCACCTGAGAGACTTCCAACCACTGATACCTTTACCTCAAACTGCTTCTGCATATATTTTTCAACTGAAAGCGGGAGCATATGGTCTCCACCGTTGAAGGTAATCGAATGTCTGTACTTAGTGCATCCAATATCGACCTTTACGCTTGCCTTATTCGTATCATCCTTATCTACTATGATATTTGCAAGGTCAACATTTGCGTAAAAATCGGAATCATCAAGCTCGTTCAGATAGCTTCTCTTACCTGATACCGAAAAGCTGATGGTCTTTTCCGAATCCTTGATGGTAGGCCATAGCCCCTTGTCAACAACCGAATCGCGCCCTGTGACGGTGACTGTTGTGGTAAATGTCTTTGTCTTGACCGGGTCATTGAGATTGTAGACCACAAGCCAGAGTATAAATGCAAATGCTATCGCGAGTATTTTAAAGCCTATATTATTTGTGAAGGTTTTTAGAAGCTTCTTTCCCATTCTTAAACCTCCTTTTAATTAATTCAAACTTACCCGGCTCCCTATGTCTGTTCTGCAGAAGCTTAAGCTGTGTGCGTAGATGATCGGCATCTATATCGTGCTCAATCTGCCCTTGTATGCTGTAGAAACTGCTCCTGTCTCCTCTGAGACTATGATGTAAGCGAATCACTTACCTCACTGACTCCGACCGCTGCACGGTGTCTGGTTCCCAAATCCTTCGAGAGTGCCAGGCTGTCTGATAGCGGAAGGTAACATGTAGCTGACACCACACGGTTGCCACGCACGATAACCGCTCCGTCATGAAGCGGTGTATTTTTCTCAAAAATATTGATGAGGAGCTGACTTGTAAGTATGGCATCCACATCTATTCCTGTTCTGATATACTCTCCCAGATTTATCTCATCCTCCATGACTATTAGTGCTCCTGTCTTTACTCTGCCCATCGCAAAGCATGCACGCACCAGCTCATCGATTGTCTTGTCGGAGAATTTCTCAATCTCGCCTCTGCCGGTATTGAAAAAATCACCCAAAAAGGTCTTTCCACCAATATTCTCCAAGGCATTTCGAAGCTCAGGCTGAAAAATAACAACAAGTGCCACGAGACCTATATTAAAGAGTTTCTCAGCAAGCCACAGTATTGTATCCATCTGGAACAATGCTGCAACAAGCACAAACAACAGTATGATAATAAGGCCCTTGAACAGATTCCATGCCCTCGTGGTCTTTATCCACAAAAGTATATGATAGAAGAGCACTGAAATAATAAGTATCTCTATAATGTCTATCACACCGATTTTGATGCCCGGCACATTTGTGAATGTAAGGAACTGATCCTTGAAGCGTATCAATACACCACTCACATTATCCATAGCGCCCTCCTTTCTCTTATACTATGTAACTATTTGTCATCCTCAAATATATTTTCGTCTATTTCGAGATCTTTTGCAATAGCCTCTTTGCTGATATTTTCCTGATTATGTCTCGGAATCTTCTTTCCAAGGCTTCCTGTATTGCCAAAGTGCTTTACAACCTTTTCCTCCTTGGCAATCATCTTCTTTGGAACTGCCTTGACGTAATAATAATATTCATCATCCTCAAATTGTACGTTTTCTGTACGTGCATAGTCAAGATTCATAAATATAAACTGTATGACAACACCTGCAAAAATAGCAGCTACAGTGCTGAGCACAAGCCAGATTATCTTCTCCGGCAGTCCGAGCACCAGATAAGCAACAACAAGTGCAACCAACTGTATGAGCCCTCCTGCTATGGTAGCAACAGTCCATGAATTATTGATTTTCAATCGTCTGACCTGATACACCACCAGTGTGGTGATAACAAAGATTGCCATAACTATAAACATCTCTTTGTTGTCAAGAAGCTGTCCCATTGTCACATTGAGCTTTGTAGTGCTCTGCCCCTTTTTATCTACCACCTCTGCAAGCGCTGATGCATTCTGTCTGATTCCATCAAAGAAATAGTACAGCAGTGTGCCACATATTATTGCAACAACCGAATAAGCTCTTCTTAAAAGACCTGCTGCAACCGGCATAACAGATGGTATGTGAAGCTGAAAGCATATAGGTGTGAGTATCACAAGCATGCCATCCTTCGGTGCAAAACGAAAATAGACAAAATACAGTACTAAAAAAAGTACAAATGTGATAGCACAAACCTCTATGGACAGCGCATACATATCTAAAAGTATCATAATCGAAGCAATCCAGAGTATTGCATTCACCGGAAGCAGTGCACACACAAGCGCTAAAAGCAGTGCCACAAGCATCGAGCTGATTTTCGCCATATAGCCGATATTCAAATCTATTGTTATAAATGCGATAAATGCAACGGCAAATCTCACAACCGGAAGTATAAAGTGCTCATACTCACCGCAAAATTTGACTGCCTTATCCTTAATTTCCAGTAACTTGTTCATAAAGCCTCCCTAACGCTTAATCTTTTCCTCACGGGAATATATTCTGCCCACTGCCTTCAGGTGATTTGCGTATTTGCGCACTTCTCTTCTGCCGGCCCTATATCTTGCAGTATACACCACAATTGTGACAAAAATGTAAACCGCCATAAATGCAATATACAGTATGCCTATTGTGACACCTATTGCCTTAAAATCAAGCTTATTGATTCTGTCCAAAAGCTCTGCTGCATTGACAGCAACCCACATCACAACAAGCCCTGCAAATGCGAATGTACCTGTGAAGAAGCTTTTTAAGCCCTCTTTCCATATATAGTCCCATCCGTAGTAGCTTGCGGACTGTTTCTGCACACGGCTGTCATCGCTTTTGCTGTCACAAAGAGCAATATTAAACAGTTCCCTTACTTTTTCTTCGTTTATCATAAATCATCCTCTTACCTGTTATATCTCATACGGTTTTTGTCATCCTGCTGCCACAGCCCTTGCAATTAGATATTCTCATCTGATAACCCCCTCCTAACTTCCCTGTCCTATGCAAATACACAGCACATATACACGGCCAGGACATTTCTTTGCTATCTCGTGCCCAATCGACTCCACCGTACTGCCTGTAGTATATATATCATCTACTATTAGTATTTGGTCATATTGTACAATACTATCGGCCACTTGAAAAGCCCCCTCGAGACAATTTCTGCGTTCAACATACCCCATTGTCTTGAGTGGACTGGTATTTTTCACTCTGCGCACAAGCCCTTTTGCCATCCTTATGCCTGTTTTTTCAGACAATGCCCTTGCAAAACACTCTGCCTGATTGTAGCCTCTCTGGCGCATTTTTTTACGGTGCATCGGCACCGGAATAATAACATCTATCCCACATCTCTGTATCCAGTCCGAATATCTTTCCACTGCTGTCTGTGCAAAATAAGCCGCATACTCACGTCTGTTTGAATACTTGAACCTGTACATGGTCTGCTTTATGCTGCCCTTGTATGCAAAAAGCGCCTTGCCCTGCCTGTAGCTGTCATCTTCCACATCTGCCTATGATGCTCGAGTGCCCGTGCGCAGTCGTCACAATACTCTCTTCGCTCAGACAAAACCGGCTTCCCGCAGCGCATACACTGTGGCTGCTCAACCGGAAAGAGCTTTTCACAGCATCTGCTGTGTATATATCTCTCAACCGGACCAATTATACCATCACATACCGGACAGCGAGGTGGAAATACCAGATTGATTACGCCTCTCCCAATATCCTTTATTTTGTTCACTAATCCCCCTGACTGTAATATCCCCATTTGTAACAATATTAACAAAAAAGCGACAATACATTCCTGCAATGCAGGGACATATCATCGCCCTCATGGCTGCCTGTTATAAAACGTATATTCTAGAATTCTTCATCTCTCTTGCCTGCAAGGAACTCTACATACTTTCCTGTACCGATAGCAACACATGTCATAGGCTGCTCTGCAGTCATTGTATTGATGCCGGTCTTTTCCTCGATAAGCTCCTCAAGACCTCTGAGCAGTGAACCGCCTCCTGTAAGCACGATTCCTCTGTCTGCGACATCGGCTGCAAGCTCTGGTGGAGTCTTTTCAAGCACTGAGTGCACTGCCTCAACTATCTGAAGAGTTGCCTCACGAAGTGCTTCCTCTGTCTCCTCTGAGCTGACTGTAATAGTCCTTGGAAGTCCTGTTACAAGGTTTCTTCCTCTTACCTCAATTGTCTCCGGCTGTGCGAGAGGATAGCATGTACCAATCTTGATTTTGATATCCTCAGCTGTTCTCTCTCCGATAAGAAGGTTATGCTTCTTTCTCATGTATCTGACAATTGCCTCATCAAAATCATCTCCGGCTATCTTGATAGATGTGCTGACTACCGAACCACCGAGTGAGATAACTGCTATATCTGATGTACCGCCTCCGATATCTACTATCATATTTCCGCATGGCTTTGAAATATCAATACCTGCACCGATTGCAGCTGCGATTGGCTCCTCGATAATCTTAACATCTCTGGCTCCTGCTGCAAATGTAGCATCCTCAACGGCCTTCTTCTCAACCTCTGTAACACCACTTGGCACACATACGCTCACGAGCGGCTTTCTGAAGCTCTTCTTACCAAGCGCCTTCTGGATGAAGTGCTTGATCATCTTCTCTGTAACTGTATAATCTGAGATAACACCCTGACGCAGCGGCCTGACTGCAACGATATTACCGGTGTCCTTCCGAGCATGAGGCGTGCTTCCTCTCCGATTGCCTTAATCTTGTTGGTGTCCCTGTCAAAGGCTACTACTGAAGGCTCCTTTAACACAACACCCTTTCCTTTTATATAAACAAGTATACTTGCTGTTCCTAAATCGATTCCGATATCTGATCCGACCATTTTAATAGCCCCTTTCCTGCCATATCTTTAAATTTACACATACACTCTCTTATTATATACAATAAATCCCATTTTTCAAACTTTTTTTTTGAAAAAGGTCATATTTAATAAAATTTTAAAATTTATCCTTGTCTTTTTCCAGATATGGTTTCAAAAACCGGCCTGTATATGACTGTTTTACCTCGCATATCTCCTCAGGTGTGCCCTGCGCTATGACGGTTCCGCCGCCGTCTCCGCCCTCAGGTCCCATATCTATGATATAGTCAGCTGTCTTTATCACGTCGAGGTTGTGCTCGATAACAACCACCGTATTGCCTCCGTCTGAGAGCCTGCGCAGTATCTCCACAAGCTTGTGTACATCTGCAAAGTGCAGTCCTGTGGTAGGCTCATCAAGTATATATATGGTCTTTCCGGTGCTCTTTCTGCTAAGCTCTGTGGCAAGCTTGATTCGCTGTGCCTCACCACCAGAAAGCTCTGTGGACGGCTGTCCCAGCTTCACGTAGGATAGTCCGACATCATAGAGCGACTGGATTTTGTTCTGGATCTTTGGCACATTTTTGAAAAACTCAAGTGCCTCCTCCACTGTCATATCAAGAACATCGTATATGCTCTTGCCCTTGTACTTTACATCGAGTGTCTCCCTGTTATATCGTTTGCCTCCACAGACCTCACACGGCACATATACATCAGGCAGGAAATGCATCTCTATCTTAAGGATTCCATCACCGCCACAGGCCTCACACCGACCGCCCTTTACATTGAAACTGAAACGGCCCTTTTTATAGCCTTTGCCTTGGCATCAGGTGTTGATGCAAACAGGTCTCTTATCATATCAAACACGCCTGTATATGTGGCAGGATTAGAGCGGGGTGTACGGCCTATCGGTGACTGGTCGATGTCTATGACCTTATCAAGCTGTTCAAGACCATCTATACCATCGTGGTCACCTGCGATACACCTGGCTCTGTTTAAGGATTTGGCCAGATGCTTGTAGAGTATCTCATTGGTCAATGAGCTCTTTCCCGAGCCCGACACGCCTGTAACACAGGTCATGATACCAAGAGGTATCTGCACATCAATATTTTTCAGGTTATTCTCCCTGGCTCCTCTTATCGTGATATATCCGCTTGGCTTACGCCTCTCCTGTGGAACCGGTATCTTTATTTTGCCGCTCAGATATGCTCCTGTGAGTGATTTTTTGCACTTTATAATGTCCTTTAACGATCCTGCTGCCACTATCTCCCCGCCGTGCGAGCCGCTCCCGCCCTACATCCACGATATAATCCGCTGCACGCATGGTATCCTCATCATGCTCCACAACTATGAGCGTATTTCCCAGATTCTTAAGATTCATAAGTGCACCAAGCAGCTTGTCGTTATCCCTCTGATGCAGTCCGATACTTGGCTCATCAAGTATATATGCCACACCTACAAGCCTGAGCCAATCTGCGTGGCAAGCCTGATTCGCTGGGCTTCCCCGCCTGAAAGGCTTGCCGTGCCACGGGTAAGGGTGAGGTAATCAAGGCCAACCTGCTGCAAAAAGCCAACTCTCGCACGGATTTCCTTTAGTATCTGGTCTCCTATATAGTGCTGCTGCTCTGTAAGTTCTATATCAGCAAGAAACTTCACAAGCTCCTTCACAGACATGGAGGTCATCTCATATATGTTCTTGTCCGCAACCGTAACGGCAAGTGACGACGGCTTAAGCCTCTGCCCCTTACAGCTCGTACACGGAGTAATGCGCATAAACTGCTCATACTCTGCCTTTGCCGTATCAGAAAAGGTCTCTTTGTATCGGCGCTCAACATTGTCCACAAGGCCGTTCCATACAAGGTCATAGACGCCTTCGCCTCTCTGACCTTTGTATCTGACCTTGAGCACTCTGCCATCTCCACCGTAAAAAAGCAGTTTTTTCATATCTGCAGATAAATCATCAATCGGTGTGTCGAGAGGAAGCCCATAGCCCTCATGCAGTGCACGAAGTGTCGCATAGGTATAGCTCTTTGGGTCTGTACATGACTGCCAGCCATCACTTGTATGGCACCCTCAGATATGGAAAGCGATGAGTCAGGCACCATAAGCTGCGGGTCAAACTCCATCTTGTAGCCGAGTCCGTAGCAGGTCGGACATGCTCCGAACGGATTGTTGAAGGAGAAGCTTCTCGGCTCAACCTCATCTATGCTTATGCCACAGTCAGGGCACGCAAAATTCTGGGAAAAAGTCATCTGTTCGCCATCCACAATATCAACTATGGCATTGCCCTCTGTCAGTTCAAATACATTTTCAAGTGAATCCGTAAGGCGCTTCTCTATACCCGGCTTTACAACCAGACGGTCTACAACAATGTCAATATTGTGCTTTATATTTTTCTCCATCGGGATATCCTCGGAGAGCTCATACATGCTGCCATCTACAATCACACGCACGTATCCGCTCTTTTTGGCTCTCTCGAACAGCTTCTGGTGCTCACCCTTGCGGCCTCTGACCACCGGTGCAAGAAGCTGGATACGGGTGCGCTCAGGCAGTGCCATAACAGTATCCACCATCTGGTCTATCGTCTGCTTTGTAATGGCGCGCCCCGCACTTAGGACAGTGTGGTATTCCAATTCTTGCATAAAGCAGTCTGAAGTAATCATATATCTCTGTGACCGTTCCGACAGTTGAACGTGGGTTCTTATTGGTGGATTTCTGGTCAATGGAAATGGCAGGCGGAAGTCCCTCTATAGACTCCACATTCGGCTTCTCCATCTGTCCTAAAAACTGACGCGCATACGATGAAAGTGACTCCATGTACCTGCGCTGCCCCTCAGCATATATGGTATCAAATGCCAACGATGACTTGCCGGAGCCTGAAAGCCCTGTAAAAACAACAAACTCATCTCTTGGGATGTCGAGACTGACGCACTTTAGATTGTGCTCACTGGCACCTCGTATTTTGATGTATTTTCTTCTTTTTTTGCCATTAATTTTGTGTTCCTCCAAATTGCTTCCGGATGTTATAAGCTTTTATTTTACGTCTCTCAATGTGTTTTTAAGCATAATAAGCTTATCCCTGTACTCAGCAGCCGCCTCGAAATTGAGCTCTGCCGCTGCTTTTTTCATCTTTTTCTCTATATCTGCAATATGCTTCTCAAGCTCTTTTTTGCTCATTGACTCCGGATCTTTGTCAAGAGAATTCTCATCGGCCGCTACCTTCTTTGAGATAGCTATGAGATCACGCACGGATTTCTGTATAGTCTGCGGCGTGATGCCGTGAGCCTCATTGTACTCTTCCTGTACCTTTCTACGACGCTTTGTCTCGTCAATTGCGACACGCATGGAGTCTGTAATCTTGTCAGCGTACATGATAACATGGCCCTCACTGTTACGTGCGGCACGTCCTATCGTCTGTATAAGTGAGGTCTCTGAGCGAAGGAAGCCTTCCTTATCCGCATCGAGTATGGCAACAAGTGTAATCTCCGGGATATCAAGGCCCTCCCTGAGCAGATTGATGCCGACGAGCACGTCAAATACGTCAAGTCGCAGGTCACGTATTATCTCCGCTCTCTCAAGTGTATCTATATCTGAATGCAGGTACTTTACCCTGATGCCAAGCTCTGCCATATAGTTTGTGAGATCCTCAGCCATACGCTTTGTGAGTGTGGTGATAAGCACCTTGTGATGGTTTGCAGTCTCCTTATTGACCTCTGACACAAGGTCATCAATCTGTCCCTCAACAGGGCGCACTGATATCTCAGGATCCAAAAGTCCTGTCGGTCTGATAATCTGCTCCGCACGAAGCAGCTCATGCTCATTCTCATACTTATTCGGAGTGGCTGAGACAAAGAGCATCTGGTCTATTTTACCCTCGAACTCCTCGAAATTTAGAGGTCTGTTGTCAAGGGCCGAGGGCAGTCTGAAGCCATAGTCAACAAGAGTGGTCTTTCTGGAGCGGTCACCCGCATACATACCGCCTATCTGCGGAATCGTGATATGTGACTCATCCACGATTATGAGAAAATCATCCGGGAAGAAATCTATGAGTGTCATAGGAGGCTCCCCCGGCTTTGCAAAGTTCAGATGCCTCGTATAGTTCTCAATTCCCGAGCAGAAACCTGTCTCCCTCATCATCTCTATGTCAAAATTGGTTCTCTCTGCTATTCGCTGAGCCTCTATGAGCTTGTCCTCGCCTTTAAAATACTTCACACGCTCATCAAGCTCTTTCTCTATATTAAGGCAGGCCTCATTTATCTTCTCCTGCGAAACTACATAGTGGGATGCAGGGAAAATCATCGTGTGCTCAAGCGAGCACTTTACCTCGCCGGTCAGCACATCAACCTCCACTATCCGATCTATCTCATCACCGAAAAACTCAACCCTGATTGCCGTATCATCGGCATTTGCCGGAAATATATCAAGCACATCACCGTGCACTCTGAAGGTGCCTCGGTGAAAATCCATATCATTCCTGGTGTACTGTAAATCTATGAGAGCCCTCGCGAGATCATCCCTGTCCCTCTCCTGCCCCGGGCGCAGCGAAATACTCATACCTGTCCATTCATCAGGACTTCCAAGTCCGTATATGCAGGAAACCGATGCCACGACAATGACGTCCTTTCGCTCTGTGAGCGCTGCCGTGGCTGAAAGCCTGAGCTTATCTATCTCATCATTTACAGAGGAATCCTTGGCTATGTACGTATCAGACTGCGGCACATAGGCCTCAGGCTGGTAATAGTCGTAGTAGGAGACAAAGTACTCTACTGCGTTCTCAGGGAAAAATTCCTTCATCTCACCATAGAGCTGCCCCGCCAGTGTCTTATTGTGCGATATGATAAGTGTAGGCTTATTGAGTGCTGCAATGACATTAGCCATGGTAAAAGTCTTGCCGGAGCCGGTAACTCCTAGTAAGGTTTCAAACTGGTTGCCCTCCTTAAAACCCTTCACAAGCTGCTCTATCGCCTGAGGCTGGTCGCCGGTCGGCTTGTATTTTGAATGCAGTTTAAATTCCATAACGCACGCTTCCTCCAAAAAAATCTTAAATACTGCTTTTGTAAAATTATAAAAAGACAAAGTCAATCATTTATAGTATGCACTTATGCGCTTTATTTTACTACAAAAAATTGACTTTGTCCACAATTTCAGAACATTCGTTCTTGTTCATTTATTTTATGTTACTGTTCACGCCTAAAAGTGTGCCCAGCAACGATTACAGCCATTTAAAATTTACTTTACACGTCCACAGCACTGCTTATATTTCTTGCCACTGCCGCATGGACATGGGTCATTCGGATATACCTTGGCTGCTGCACGGCGCTTTGGTGCATTCTGTGCTGACTCATCCTTGTTTGTGCCCGAAATCTTTGCAACCTGCTCTCGCTCAACCTTCTGCTCAACCTGTACATGATACAGCAGTCTGACAGTATCCTCCTGGATAGCTGAAATCATGTCGTCAAACATATCAAAGCCTGCCATCTTGTACTCTACGATTGGATCTTTCTGTCCATAAGCCTGTAAGCCGATTCCCTGACGAAGCTGTGCCATATCATCGATGTGATCCATCCACTTTCTGTCGATTACACGAAGAAGCACGACACGCTCAATCTCTCTGAACTGCTCAGGCTCAGGGAATTCTGTCTCCTTCTGCTCATAAAGCATAACAGCCTTTTCCTTTAAGTACTGCTTAAGCTGCTTTGCATTCTTGATTGACTCAATATCCTCTTTTGTAATCGGATCAAGAGGAATGACCGGAAGCACAAGCTCATTGAGCTCTACAAGATTCCAGTCAGCTCTGTCAATTTCCTCGGAAATACATCTGTCGACAGACTTCTCAACCTGCTCCTGAACCATCTTAAGGATAGCATCACGCATGTTGTCACCGTTAAGCACCTTCATACGCTCACTGTAGATAATCTCTCTCTGGTCATTGTCCACCTGGTCATACTCGAGAAGATTTTTACGAATACCAAAGTTGTTGGCCTCGATTTTCTCCTGAGCCTTCTCGATAGCAGATGTGAGCATCTTATGCTGGATCTGCTCGCCCTCCGGTACTCCGAGAGCATTGAAAACGCCCATCAGACGCTCTGAACCGAAAAGTCTCATGAGGTCGTCCTCAAGTGAGATGAAGAACTGTGACTCACCCGGATCTCCCTGACGTCCTGCACGTCCACGGAGCTGATTGTCTATACGTCTTGACTCATGGCGTTCTGTACCGATAATCTTAAGACCTCCGGCAGCCTTTGCCTCATCGTCAAGCTTGATATCGGTACCACGGCCTGCCATGTTGGTTGCTATTGTAACTGCACCGTGCTGTCCTGCAAGTGCAACAATCTCTGCCTCTTTCTCATGGAACTTGGCATTTAATACTGTGTGAGGGATTCCCTCTCTCTTGAGCATGCCGCTCAAAAGCTCTGATGTCTCGATGGTGATTGTACCTACAAGAACAGGCTGTCCCTTTTCATGTGCCTCTTTAACCGCATCCACAACAGCCTTGAACTTTTCCTTTTTGGTAGCGTATACAGCATCCTGCAAATCAATACGCGCTATCGGCTTATTTGTAGGTATCTCGACAACATCCATGCCGTAGATATCACGGAACTCTTTTTCCTCTGTGAGAGCTGTACCTGTCATACCGGCCTTCTTGTCAAACTTATTGAAGAAGTTCTGGAATGTGATCGTGGCAAGGGTCTTGCTCTCTCTCTTAACCTTTACATGCTCCTTTGCCTCGATAGCCTGATGCAGTCCGTCCGAATAACGGCGTCCAGGCATGATACGTCCGGTAAACTCATCTACGATAAGCACCTCATCATCCTTTACCACATAGTCCTGATCTTTGAACATGAGGTTGTGCGCACGAAGCGCAAGTATGATATTGTGCTGGATTTCAAGATTCTCCGGATCTGCAAGGTTCTCGATATGGAAGAACTGTTCTACCTTTTTCACACCATCCTGTGTAAGGTTTACGACCTTGTCCTTCTCATTTACTATGAAATCACCGGTCTCGTCCTGGACAATGCCCATGATGGCATCCATCTTTGAATACTCAGGAACATCATCACCACGCTTCATCTGTGTAGCCAGGATATCGCATGCCTCGTAAAGTCTTGTCGACTTGCCACTCTGTCCTGAAATGATAAGAGGTGTACGTGCCTCATCGATAAGCACTGAATCGACCTCATCGATGATAGCATAGTGGAGACCTCTCTGAACAAGCTGTTCCTTGTAGATAACCATATTGTCACGCAGGTAATCGAATCCAAGCTCATTGTTTGTGATATATGTAATATCGCAGCCGTAAGCCTCCCTACGCTCGTCATTGTCCATGCCGCCAAGCACCACGCCGACCTTAAGACCTAAGAACTCATGAACCTGTCCCATCCACTCAGCATCACGCTTTGCAAGGTAATCATTGACTGTGACAATGCACACACCCTTGCCCTCAAGTGCATTAAGGTATGCAGGAAGTGTAGAAACAAGTGTCTTACCTTCACCGGTTCGCATCTCTGCAATACGTCCCTGATGTAAAATAATACCACCGATTATCTGTACTCTATAATGTTCCATGCCAAGCACACGCTTAGCAGCCTCTCTTACTGTAGCAAATGCCTCCGGAAGAAGATCATCAAGTGTTGCTCCGTCCTCCAGACGCTTTTTAAACTCCCTTGTCTTATCCTTTAATTCTTCATCGGAAAGCTTTCCCATTGCTTCCTTATATGACTCAACTTTGTCAGCAATCGGGTAAATTCTCTTAAGCTCTCTCTCGCTGTGAGAACCAAAGATTTTTGAAAATGCGCTCATATTTTTCTCCTATAACTTCAAATTGCCCTTGTACAGGCTCACAATAGTGTTATTGTAACACTTTGAGGATAATTGCACAACCTAAAGGATGAATGTTTTGTAAACATTTTATAAAAATATTGATGTTTGCGCCTTTAATTTTTTTGGGGGCTTCGCGCGTGTGAGGCTGTGAGGTCCGGGGGAGTACACAGTATATTCCTCATAAAAAATATGAACTTTTTTATTCTGAACACACTGTGTACTTCCCGGATCCACTTTGTTGTGCGCGAAGCATGGCAGAATTATTTTTTTAATTCAAAAGCTCTCCTTATAGGAGAGCTTTTGGAGCTACATTTTTATATACGGAAGCTATTTTACTGGTTATTTCATTACTTCTGGGCTTCATATGCTTCGCGGCATGCTTTTGCGAGCTGGTCGCCGCAGGATGTATTCTTAAATCCACATTTAATTCCACCGATTTTTTCCTCTACCTGGGCAACTGTGAGTCCTTCAACGAGCTTTGGGATGGCCTTAAGATTTCCGTTGCAGCCTCCTGTAAACTTTACGTTATGTACTACATCTCCATCGAGGTCAAGCTCAATCTGTGTTGAACAGGTTCCTTTTGTTTTGTAAATATATGACATATTTTATCCTCCTGTGTTTTCAGTTTTTGTGTATACATGATTATAACATATATTTTTGCATCTTTACTATGTTTTTTCACATTTTCAAACTCAGTTTTTCAATTCAGAAGTCACTGTTCACACATAACAGTGTGAACAGCAATGATTCAGATTCATAAATCTTTTCTTATATTTATTTATGCCATAACGTATTACCCCATTCTAGAGGATTACCGGCTGAATCTGTCGTCCGGCCATCACTTCATTTATTGTGCCGACAACCTGTTTTCCATCACACACGAGTGAATTCGGTTTCTTCACACAGTCATCCTGCCCAAACGGCACAAAATAAATATTTTTCATATTCATCAACTTTCCGATATTCTTAAAGTTGATGCCGAGCGCATCATTTGTGGAAATCCCGATAACAAGCGGTCTGCCGTTTCTCAGATGAGCCTTTGCCGCGAGAAGGACCGGTGTGTCCACTATGCCGTTTGCAAGCTTTGCCGCTGTGTTGCCGGTGCATGGGTAAATCACCATCACGTCAAACAGCTTTCCCGGGCCGACACGCTCTGCCTCCTGCAGTGTCCTGATGCCTCATCCCCTGTGATTTCGGAGATAGTATGCATAAAGTCTCCCGCCTTTCCAAAGCGTGTGTTCATCATCTGTGCATTATAGGAATATACAGGTGTCACATGTGTGAAGCTATCCACAAGCCTCTTTGCAACATCCTTAGTCTTTTCAAAACTACAGAAGGAGCCTGTAATTCCCATTCCTACGGTGCAATCCGAAATAACCATAAGCCTCCGTCATACCTTTTCTTTTCATACAGTCATAAAGTATTTTTGCACCGGTTTTCGGACAGTATATGCCCGGAAGGCCGAGCGCATGCGTACAGTTTATCTGATATCTCTTACAGGCCTCAAAATCACAGCCGCCTGGCTTAGATGCAATGTCTATAATTATCGCATCTTTTTGCAAAATCATGATTAAACTTTCATCTATAACCCTATCCGGTACTGTGTTTATGAGGAACAGTGTTTCAAAACAGGCCTTGGCAGGATCATTAAAATCCACCGTTTCATAGCCCAGTTCAGCGGCCTCATGCCTTGCCTGTTTTCTCCTTGCCATCACCATGACATGGGCTCCCATAGCAGAAAAAACGCGGGCCATTGCCTTTCCGCATTTTCCAAACCCGCTCACAAGTACCTTTGAGCCGTATATACCATGTATGCTTTTTTGTATCGCTATGGACGCAGTGGCCTCGGCCGTAACAATGGCATTCTGCTCTATAACAGTTTCATCTCTCATAAAGTCACAGCCCCTGTCAACACCGGGAAAGCACTCCGGCATCATGCCGCCCCACACTGCAATATTGTTAATTATTATATTATGTTTTAATTTTTCTATATCACTATTTATAAGCTTAAGCTTTGAAAACGGTGTAGGAAACACAATATTCCCAACACGCTCATAATCAATCCCGCCGCTATTTCTGCAATCCGTCTGTTCTCCTCCCAGCATATCAGCGAGGTACTTTTGCCTCTGATCCGTAACATATATTATAGTGTCTTTTTGCATAATAACTTCTTCCTTTCGCTATAATATATGCGCATTTTCAGCTTATGTGAGGGTATTTTGTTTTCCCGCCTAAAGCATCTCATAAAGCTTTTTCAAAGCTTTACCTATTCAAAAAATACAGAGCCTGACATATATTCCGCCAAGCCCTGTATTTTTTATAAATTCTACATTAAATTTTTAAATTATCCTATTCAATTCCGGTTCCAACGGATAATCTCTCCGTAGCTTATTACAGCTGTGTAACAACAAAAATATCGTAGATGGCTTTTATTGCCTTGTCAAAGTCATCATTGCTTACACCGATGATGATATTGAGCTCTGATGAACCCTGATCAATCATGCGCACATTGACATTGGCATGTGCAAGTGCAGAGAAAATCCTGCCGGCTGTACCACGGTTTGACTTCATGCCACGGCCAACAACAGCGATAAGCGCGAGGTCTGACTCGAGGTCAATGATATCAGGATGAGCAAGTCTTCTGATTGAGCTGATAACCTGCTGCTCCTTGCCCTCAAACTCTGCCTGATGTACGAATACCGTCATAGTATCGATACCTGATGGCATATGCTCTATAGAGATACCGTTCTCCTCAAACGCCTGGAGAGCCTTTCTACAGAAGCCCACCTCTGAGTTCATCTTGTCCTTGTCGATATTTACCGCAACAAAGCCCTTCTTTCCGGCGATACCTGTGATGGTATAATCAGGCTTTTGGCATGTGCTCTCAACGATAAGAGTACCAGGTGCTTCCGGGTCGTTTGTATTTCTGATATTGATTGGGATGCCTGCCTTTCTTACAGGGAAAACAGCATCCTCGTGGAGCACTGATGCTCCCATATATGAAAGCTCTCTGAGCTCTCTATAAGTAACAACCTTGATTGGCTGTGGATTGTCGATAATTCTAGGATCAGCTACGAGACAGCCTGAAACATCTGTCCAGTTCTCGTACATGCTGGCATGACATGCCTTTGACACGATGGAACCAGTGATATCCGAACCACCTCTTGAGAATGTAACTACCTTTCCGTCAGGTCCTGCTCCGTAAAAGCCCGGAATAACAGCCTTTTCTGTCTGCTCAAGCTTCTTTGAGAGCACCTTGTCTGTCTTTTCCGCGTCAAAATTGCCATTCTCATCAAAAAAGATGACTGTTGCCGAATCTATAAACTCATATCCGAGATAGTTTGCCATGATGATTCCGTTTAAGTACTCACCACGAGAGGCTGCATAATCTGCACCTGCCTTTGCCTTGAAATTCTCAGCGATAATCTTGAACTCCTCATCAAGCGCCAGCTTTAAATGAAGGCCATTTATGATTGAATCATATCTGTCCTTGATTTTTCTGAGCATAACCTTGAAATCCTGATCATTCTCAGCCAGATCATAGCATGCATAAAGCATATCTGTTACCTTTGTGTCTTTGGAATTTCTCTTTCCCGGTGCACTCGGCACAACATATTTTCTTGACTCATCGCTTCTTATGATGTCGCCAACCTTTGTGAACTGCTCTGCACTGGCGAGCGAGCTGCCGCCAAACTTTACTACCTTTACCATTTGTCTGTTTTTCCTCTGCTTCCTATATAAATAACTGTATTAGCCAATATTATACCGCTTTGATAAATCATTCGTCAATACTCAATGTAGTCAACATCAAGCTTCATAACATCGTGTTCTTTGTCAAATGTGATGATACCGTATGATGCATGCAGCCCCACAGCGGTGCACCGATGCTTCCCGGATTCATCATCGCAAGACCATTGTGCTTATCATAAAACAGCTTGTGTGTATGTCCAAAGAGAGCCAGATCTGCCCCGATCTCCTTCGCATGAAGCTCCAGATGCATATATGACAGCTTTACTCCATATGTATGTCCATGGCACATGAGTACCTTATAGCCGTCGATATCAATAAGTCTCTCTGTATCTCCCCGTGAAAAATCACAGTTTCCCGGCACATTGACCATGGTTATATGAGGGAACTCTCTCCTAAGGGCATCCGCATCCACAACGCAGTCTCCCAGATGAAGTATCATATCAGGTTCCTCTCTTTTGACTGCCCGAATCATATTTCCCACATTACCATGTGAATCACTCAGTACCAAAACTCTCTTCATGCGCGTCTCTCCTATATCTTGTTTTACGTATCCATCCAGAGCCACCTTGAGAACAAAAAAATCTGCCGCTTACATGCGAGCATGACGCATCAGCCTTTTTGTTCTCAATGGTTCTGAATAATTACCTTTTTTATATATTATCATAAGTTTTCCGCGTGTAAAATATTTTTTTCTTTATATACGCAAAAAAGCTCCATGGCGACTTCATTGTCAGCCGGAGCTTTTAATCTTTAACTTTGACTACGCAAGCCTCTTCCACTGCTTGCTGCACTTATAATAAGAATAGAACATACATCTTTCTGCCTGCTCGCATCTGACCGGTGCACTCTCGATATTGCACTGGCAATTTACAATAGCATCTGCTTTTCCCTTACATGAACCCTTTATCATTACATCATCTAAAACTTCGTCTGACATTCTCTTTCTCCTCACATTTGTTTGATAGTATATTTACCTGTTACAATATTGATATATTTTATTATTTTTCTCTGTACGGGCTATGCTTTACGTACTCTTACCATCGGCTTAAATACTAACATCTTGTCCGCAACAGTTGTGATTATACTATATATTGTATTTTAAATCCATATGTCATTTCTAACAAAACAAATGATTTTTTATGTCACATTTTTCACTTGACGAATTTCATTTTCATGTTCAAGACCAAAAATCAAGGATATCTGAGTAAAACTTTTCCAAGGTATCATCATCCGCATTAAATATCTCGTGCTTTGAATCAGGATAGACCTTCTTAATGCCCTGAGGCAGCTTCGCAATAAATTCATCCTCAGCGGTATTTGAAACCAGATAATCCTTTCCCGCCTGGCATAACAGCACCGGTATTTTAATTTCCTGTGCATGCTTCTTTATATATTTGGATGCCTTGCGCCCGGCCCTGCACCATCTGTAGGTGGCGCCATTTGTACGATAGCGTTCCTCCTCCACCTTACACTTGTATATGTAGTCATAGCGCGCCCTTGACAGACAACAGCTCGATTCAAAATCATACTCATCCGTATACGGTGTCTGGCTCGGCAGATATTTATCGTTCCAGTTAAGCACACTTGCGACAAACAGTATCGCCTCCACGGCAAAATGTGAAAAATTGCCATAAAGCATCTCTATCATAGGGCTTGAAAGTACTGCCTTTGTAAATACCTCAGGATGCTTCTCAAGATACAGGGCAGCTATCGCGCTCCCATAGAGTGACCGTACAGGTAAAGCGGTCTGCGCCCCTCACGCTTCATCACAATCTCGCGGATAAACATATCAAGGTCACTCACATAATCGTCAAAACTGTTTACAGTGACCATGCTCATATCTGATACACTTCTTTCCGAAAAGCCGTGTCCGCGATGCTCCACCATATATACAGAGTATCCGGCCTTTGCGAAATAGTAAATCATCTCATAATATTTAGGCATACACTCTGTAAATCCATGTGATATGACTATGGCAGCCTTTGCTACAGGTGTCGTCACATAGCCGTAATGTATGCGTGTGCCATCTGCACTCTTCATATAGCCATCTTCAAAATTAAGCCTGATAAAAGGCAAAACACATCTTGTTAATTCCTCATTATATTTTTCTTCTGTAATAATCATAGCATTCCCCACTTTTGGTATTTGATATTTTGTAAGTAACTATATCTCAATCCGGTCAATAAGATTCAGGTCATATTTTCTGACTATATCAAGTGCCTTTTCATAGCTTTCCACATCACATATATTGTCCACTGTATGTGCATCAAGCCCAAGTATCACTTTGTTGCCGATGTCATGCGGTATACACCAGAAGCGATCTGTCGGATAGTGCTTTCCTGCACTGATACCAAGCATGTTTATCTCAAGCGGTATGTCAAGCTCCTTAAGTGCCTTGCACATCCTCGTCATCTCCCATTCGTAGACAGAATCAAGTCCCTGATAATTTATTAAATCAGGATGTGCCAAATAGCTGTACATGCCTGTTTTCATGCCCTCTATAACAATATCCACATACTCGCGTATACGACTCTCATCATCTGTCGGTGTGCCTGTATATGGGCCTGTCTGCTCTGATTTCATAAAATGCTGGCCCATTATCATGTAATCACAGCCAAGCCTGTCAAACATAGCCTTCTGCTCCTTGAAAAACTCCGGTATGTACTCCGCCTCAAAGCCAACGTAGAGCTTTATGTCGGATGCATACTCCTTCCCAAGCTCCCTGATGGCATACACATACTCCGGTGCCTGCTCCATCGTCATCCGGATGCCCGACACATAGCCATCCTTAAAGGGGCACGGCACATGATCTGAAAAGCCAAGCTCTGCGATACCCATTCTGATAGCCGCCTCTATATATTCTCGCTCGCTGCCATATGCATGCTGGCACCTATAGGTGTGCGTATGGTAGTTTGCCTTTAAAAATCCCGTCATTACTTAAACCTCCAAAAATCTATCTCTTATTGCTGTTCAAACAGCTATTCAAATACTACAATCGAAATCGATTTTATCACTTTTTATACTTTATTACAATCTCATATTTTTGGGACTTTTTTCTCTATGAAATATATATGCGTTATGTTATAATCCATTGATATATGATGGTCATAATAATTCTGTCCACCACACAATCATAAATGAGGGGCAAAATACCTTTTGACCCTCATATCATTATATTTTTATATACGGAGGAAATAATGTTCAAAAAAGGAGTGGTTCCCTCCCAGGGACTGAGAATTATCATCGTCGGATGCGGCAAGGTAGGCCGTACTCTCGTTGAGCAGCTTGGCAAGGAGGGGCACGACATAACAATTGTCGACAAAAACAGGGAGAGGATTTCCCAGGTATCCAATATCTATGATGTAATGGGTATTGTAGGAAACGGTGCCAGCTACAAGATACTGCAGGAAGCCAGTATTGATGATGCCGACTTAATAATCGCAGTCACAGGCTCTGATGAGCTGAATCTGCTATGCTGTACCATTGCCACACAGGTCGGCAACTGTGCTGCTATAGCCAGAGTCAGAACGCCTGAATACAGCCAGGAGGCCAAATATCTGCGCGACAAGCTTGGTCTTGCACTCATTATCAACCCTGAGCTTGAGGCAGCTATTGAGATGGCTCATATTCTTCATCTGCCGTCCAGCCTTGAGGTGACAAACTTTGCTCACGGTCAGGCACAGCTCATCAAGTATGAAATTCCCGAGGCAGCATCCTCGACGGAACAAAGCTCATGGATCTGGGCACCAGACACCATGCCAACATACTTATCGGTGCAGTCGAGAGAGATGATGAGGTCACTATCCCATCAGGTGATTTTGTGCTCCGCAAGGGAGACAAACTGTCATTTGTCGGCGAACGCAGACATACAAAGGAGTTTTTCAGCCACATCGGAGTCAATACACACAGCGTAAAAAATACACTGATTATCGGAGGCGGCAAAGCCGCATATTACCTGGCAAAGCAGCTCATATCACGAGGCATAAAGGTCAAAATAATCGAAAATAGCTTCGAGCGCTGTGAGGAGCTTTCCATACTGCTTCCGGATGCTGTCATCATAAACGGTGACGGAACAGAACAGGCACTCTTAAAGGAAGAGGGCATAGAGACCTGCCAGTCATTTGTACCTCTTACCGGTATAGACGAGGAAAACATCATGCTTACGCTCTATGCGAAACAGGTTTCCAATGCAAAGGTCATAACAAAGCTTAATCGTATAACTTTTACCAATGTCATAAACAGCCTGGACCTTGGCAGTGTAATCTCGCCAAAATACATCACCTCAGAAGCCATAATTGCCTATGTCCGTGCAAAGAAAAACTCTATGAACTGCAATATAGAGACTCTCTACCACATGTACGACTCAAGAGTTGAAGCAATTGAGTTCTTTGTATCAGAAAACTCAAATGTGACAGACATACCGCTTCGAGACCTAAAGCTCAAAAAGCATCTGCTCATCTGCTTCATCAACCGAAACGGCAAAATTATTATCCCTACAGGTAATGACAGCATACAAAAAAATGACACTGTCATGATTATAACAACCCATACCGGCTTTACGAATCTTCAGGATATTATGGAATAGTGGGGGAATGATATGAACACTTCAGTAATTCGATATCTTCTGGGATATATTTTAAAGCTTGAAGGCTTTTTGCTGCTTCTGCCATGTATTGTTGCCGGTATTTATTATGAAAAAAGCGGCATCTACTTTTTGATTGTTGCACTCATAAGCATAGCTATCGGTTTTATTTTTTCGGCTAAAAAACCGAGGGATTTTACCTTTTACCTGAAGGAGGGCTGTGCAACAACCGCACTGGGCTGGATCGTACTGAGTATATTCGGCTGTCTGCCTTTTTACATATCAGGAGAGATTCCAAGCTTCACAGATGCTCTTTTTGAGACCATCTCCGGCTTCACCACGACAGGAACGAGCATCCTGCCTGAGGTAGAATCACTCTCCTATTGCATGAATTTCTGGCGCTGCTTTACGCACTGGATTGGCGGTATGGGTGTGCTTGTATTTCTTCTGGCAATCATCCCGCTTTCAGGCGGCAGCAATATAAACCTGATGCGCGCAGAAAGCCCCGGGCCTTCGGTTGGAAAGCTCGTTCCAAAGATGCGGCACACTGCCAGGCTTTTATACATAATATACTTTGGTCTTACGACTATGGAGATTATTTTCCTGCTTTTCGGAAAAATGCCTCTGTACGATGCCATCTGTACCTCTCTCGGCACAGCCGGAACAGGAGGCTTTGGTATCAAAAACGACAGCTTTTGCAGCTATAATGTTTATCTGCAATGGGTTGTTACCATATTTATGATACTTTTCGGTGTCAATTTCAACGCTTACTACCTGCTTCTCTTCGGTCACATCCGTGAAGCACTTAAGGTTGAGGAGGTCAGATACTATTTCGGTATCATAATAGCCTCCGTTGTAGTCATAAGCGTGAATATCGCGCATATGTGTACCGGTGTGTTTGACGCAGTCACAAAGGCTGCGTTTCAGGTTGGCTCAATCATCACGACAACCGGATTCTCGAGCACCGATTTCGACAGATGGCCTGAGCTTTCAAAGACACTGCTTGTGCTTTTGATGTTCATTGGCGCATGTGCAGGAAGCACCGGCGGAGGTATCAAGGTATCGCGTATTGTCATCGCTGTAAAGACAATAGGCAAGGAGTTAAATGGCTACATTCACCCAAAGAGTGTGAAAAAGCTCACCTTTGAGCACAAGCCTGTAGACCATGATGTTATCAGGTCAATAAATGTTTATTTCATGACGTACGCCGTCATTTTTATTGTTTCACTGCTGCTTGTTTCCGTTGAAAACTATGATTTCACTACCAATTTCACGGCTGTCGCAGCTACATTTAACAATATCGGACCGGGTCTTTCTCTGGTCGGTCCGACATGCAATTTCGGCTTTTTTAATAATTTCTCCAAATATGTACTGATGTTTGACATGCTTGCCGGAAGACTCGAGCTGTTTCCACTACTCATCCTCTTCCATCCGTCAATCTGGAAGGAATTATTTATTCAAGCAGATAAAAAAGTAAAAGGGAATAGAAAGGAGAAACAAAATGTTCGCATGTAAAAATTGCGGTGGAAATGTGAAGTTTGACATCAAATCAGGCCAGTTAGCCTGTGAATACTGTCATTCACTTTTCGACCCTTACGCGTACGAGGACAAAACCTCTGACGCCGAGGTCCAGAAGGACTTCGAAGCAACCATTTTCACATGCCCTCAGTGCGGAGGAGAAATCCTGAGCACAGACGATACCGCAGCAGGCTTCTGCAGCTTCTGCGGTGCATCAACTGTGCTCTACAGCCGCATGCAAAAGGAGCACAAGCCGGCTTATATCATACCATTTGCAAAGAGCAAGGATGACTGTAAGCAGGCCTACATGAGCCTCATGAAAAAGGCTATTTTCGTGCCAAAGGAGCTTAAGGATCCTAAGTTTATCGATGGATTCAGAGGTATCTACATGCCTTACTGGACATATTATGTAACCCAGAAGGCTCCTATTTCACTTCCGGCGAAAAAATCCCACCGTTCAGGAGATTACATAATTACAGACCATTTCAGGCTCGAGGGAGATCTCGACGCTACTACAAGGGACTGTCCTACGATGCATCATCATCCTTTGATGACAGCATCAGCGAAAAACTCGCGCCTTATGATGTGAAGAATATGAAGCGCTTTACACCGGCATTCTTAAGTGGTTTTTACGCTGATACAGCTGATTTACCATCAACGGTTTACGCAAGCGACGCAATGGATGCAGCCTGCACAAACACAGTAAGCGAAATAAGTAAAGAGCCTGCCTTTACCGGCTTGTCAGTCGACAGTGACTCCGCTGCTCTTTCGCCTTCAAGTCTTGGCACTACTGTAAAAGAAACAGATTACTCGATGTTTCCGGTATGGTTTTTGTCGTACCGCAATAAGGATCGTGTGGCATATGCCACAGTAAACGGCCAGACCGGCAAGGTTGTTGCAGATCTGCCTATATCTGTCGGTAAATTCCTGCTAGGCTCACTCATTGCGGCAATTCCGGTATACATTTTATTATGTCTGCTGACGGTTCTCACTCCCGGAATGACTCTTACCATAGTCGGTGTGCTTGCGATTATCGCAAATATCTGTTACTCACAGGAGCTGACCATGATTGCTGTAAAGGAAGCCGGTACCGAGGATAAGGCCGTATCGCAAAGGAACAGCCGGAGGCACTTGGTGCAATCAACAACCGCAGACGCCTTAAGGCTGCAAAAAAGGCCACGAAAACCATAAAGAAAAAGACAAACACATCGTTTGTAGCTTACTTTATACTTTTTATATTTGTCATTCAATTCGTACCTGCGCTGTTTACAATCATCGCAGGTATCGGAGGCATCTTTGGCAATGCAGACGGCAGCCTGATTTTATTTGTTATTTTGACCATTATATCATTTATTTTTTCAATCAGAGCCTTCTCAAGCTTTGACCGGATGCCCGGACACAAGGGAGTTGCCGAACTCATCTTTGGCATGGTATCCATGCTTATTGGCGATGCTGTTCTTTTGTTCCAGCCGGTGCTCGATGCATGGTACTATGGCGCAGCTTTTATCATCATCGCCTCAGTGCTTATCACACTGATTAATGTCATCCGCGCATTCAATGTGCTTACAACGCGCAAGCTGCCACAGTTTGCCACACATAAGGGAGGTGATGACCGTGCATAGAAATAATTATAAAAGTCCTTTTTTGCATTGTATAAAATGCAGGTGCTCAGCTTTATTTACATTATTTTTGCTTGTTACAGTCCTTGTTTTGAGCAGCTCATCAAATGTATATGCCACTGAGACAGCCACAAATTACAATCTAAGCGGCACAAACAATTCTACCGGCTACGAGTACATCCTTGAGGACTCTGCCAATTTCATTGACGATGCTGTAAAGGGCAGGCTCATCTCACAGATGAAAAAGACAACCGAATACTGCAATATAGCTGTTGTCACCACTACCTCACATCCTTACGGAAGCACTGAAAGCTATGCAGTCAATACATTTGAAGGCTATTTTGGAACCGGCGCAAACGGTGTCATTTTCGTAATAGACAGAGATTTAGACGAGATTTATCTGGCTTGTGAGGGAAGCACGCAGAGAACCATTCCGAACTCAAAATGTAACTCCATCTGTGACAACACTTATATATATGCCACCTCAAGTCATGATTACGACTATTTCACCTGCTGTATGGAAACAATAGACCAGGTCAACACAGTCCTTGCAGGCGGACATATATCACAGCCTCTCAGATACATTTCAAGTATCTTTATCGCTCTCGCTGCCGGCATGATTTTTTGCTTTGTATATGCATTATCCCTGTCAAAGGGCCGCAAGGCTAAGAGCAACGAGCTCATGGGTGCAGCATTTACAAAGGTAGAGATTCATAATGCACGCGCACGCTTTATGAACCAGACAAGAAACTACAGTCCACAAAGCTCAGGCTCAAGTGGCGGTCACAGCGGTGGTGGAGGTCATAGTGGCGGCAGTCACAGTGGTGGCGGTCACCACATCTAGTACACCTTCAAGCACAGTGTGGATGTGGCTACTATTTCAATGATTCCCAATGAGATTCTAAACAAGCCGGCAGGCATCAGCTTTTTGTTCTCAGTGGTTTTATAGTTATTAATAGCTTGCAAAAATAAAAAGCCCTCAGCACTGTGTACTGAGGGCTTTTTGTTTTAGCAGTCCGTACGGGAATCGAACCCGTGTTTCCGCCGTGAGAGGGCGGCGTCTTAACCGCTTGACCAACGAACCGTGTATTATAATACCATGGTCAATCGGATAATGTCAACTTTTTGTAAATTTTTTTAAAAATTTTTATTTGTTATTTATCTGCCTTTTTCTCCTTCTTTACTTTCCTTATACGTTCACCTTTAAAGCGTTCCCTGAGACTCTCTGTAAAGGTATCGAGATACCTGTTCTCCACCTTTGGATTTCTAAAGCCCTGTGCTCGGTTAAGCGCAGATTTCTTTAAAGCACCCATTGAATCGATGACGCGGTCCGCACTGGCTCTGATACGTTTTCTCTTTCTGCGCTCCTCGACAGCCTCCGCAAGCTCCTGTGACCGTTCCTCTGCCCTTTCATCAGCCGCCTTCTTACGCTCTTTAACCTCTTCCACAACCTCATCCATATAGGTATTGAAATTGTTCTGCAGATTGACGATCGTTCTACTGAAATCTGTAAGCGCAGACACGGTGATTGCAGTGTCTACAGCTAAAAGGCCCATGAGAAACAGTGAGAAAAACTCATACCATATAGGTGACATCCAGCCTGTGATGAGCTTCGTAAACGGTGCAATAAAATATACCACTATAAGTCCTGCCACCCCAAAGCCTACAGAATATGGAAAACACACCCTGCCGTTTATATTGAGCGGCATGCTGCTGTAATCCCACCAGTATGCATGAAACAGCTTCTCAAGCGCCCATGATGTGCCATATTCTAAGACAATGCTTCCAAAAAATGCCACAAGAAATATCTGCCACCATGTAAATGTAGCATCCGTGTGAACAGAAATAAAATCTGCTATCGCAGTGATCGCGACACCTCCGGCTCCGTAAATAGGACAGAGCGGACCATAGAGAAATCCTCTGTTCTCCCATTTTTTTGCCCTGATGGTACAGTAAATGCTCTCATATATCCAGCCCATACAGCTAAATATAATAAAATACACAAAATATCTTGATAACCACATATATAATCCTTTCTCCCCGGATAATTTATGATATACAGCAAATGACATTGATTCCCTTATGTCTGCAAATTAAAAATCACTCTCTGGATACATCTCATCTAAGTATATATCATACCATTTTGTACACTCATTTGTCCATGAGTCAGCAACTTTTTCATATTGCAGTCGCAGCTTATCGACATTTTCTTCGTTAAGCTCGCTTTCTGCTTCACATAGCTTATCATAAACCTTTTCTGCTTCATCAGCCGCTTTCATCATTGGCTCTGCCGCAAGCGTAAGCTTCCACTCGAGGTACGCCTCATCTGTCGAAAGCTGTCTGGTCTCATGCCTCTCCCCCTTTGGAACAGCCGCAAGTGCCTCGACCATCGCAGCATCCTTTGCCTGCATGAGCGCCGGCAGATTGCGTCCTGTGATGCCTTAAGCCTTGAAATATAATGGTCATATCCAAACGGATAGTACATCACTTTGTCATTTTCAAAGACCAGTATGGCATCAGCCACCTGCTTTATGAAATACCTGTCATGCGATACAAAGAGCATGGTGCCGGTATATGCCTTAAATGCCGATTCGAGTGTCTCCTTCGCCGGAATATCCATGTGATTGGTCGGCTCATCGAGTATCATTAAGTTCGGACGACCTGTCAGAAGCTCCGCGAGCACAAGCCTGGACTTCTCACCGCCTGAGAGCGAGCTGATACGCTTTGAGGCATTTGCCCCTCCAAACAGATACATGCCAAGCGTCTTTCTTAAGTCCTTCTCCACAAGTGCCGGAAAAAGCTCATGAAAATGGTCTCTCACGGTCTTATCGCTGTCTATAAGTGCCGACTGCTGGTCAAAATATCCCACCAGCAGATTGCTGCCAAGCTGGCTTATGCCCTTTATTGGCGGAATAAGTCCTGCCACAGTCTTTAGAAATGTTGATTTTCCTATGCCGTTGTCACCAATTACGGCAATCTTCTGACCACGCCTTATACGAAGCGACAGCTCAAGCAGTGCCCTGCCGTCATATCCAATTTTTAATTCCTTCGCCTCGTAAACCCATTTACCGCCCGGAAACTGTGGCTCGATATTGCCTGTAAAAATATGAGCTTCGTCTTCAACCGGCTTTTCTATCAGCTTCATGCGTGCCAGCATGGTCTTGCGCGAGCGTGCAAACGCAGCTTTCTTCGGCTTATGCTTGAATTTCTCGATAAGCTCATTATTGTGCGCAATCTCCGCCTGCTGACGCTCGTAGGCTTTGCGCTGTATCTGCAGATTTTTAAGCTTCTGCTGCCTGTACTGCGTGTAATTGCCGGCATATCTGTGCAATGCTCCGTTTTCAAGCTCATATACACCAGTCGCAACCGCATCAAGAAATGCCCTGTCATGCGACACCATGACAACAGCCTTTGGATAGTTTATCAGATAATCCTCCAGCCACTCCACCGTTTTCATGTCCAGATGGTTAGTCGGCTCATCCAAGAGCAAAAGATCAGGCTTCTTTAAAAGCAGCTTTATCAGAGAAATCTTCGTCTGTTCTCCTCCTGAAAAGCTCCTAAAAAGCCTCGTCTTGTCACTCTTTTCAAAGCCAAAGCCTGTAAAAAGCCGGTCGTACTCCATCTCGTAGTCAAACCTCTCTTTTGAAAAGGTATCTTTATCCGGGCAGCTCTCAAGCAGTATCTGCTCTATTGTCAAATCCTGATTTGATTTATCCGCCTGTCTAAGCATATCAATTGTGATATTTCTGGACATAGTGATTCCGGTTTCCGGGTTTCCCGACGGTTTCTTCTTTTTTGCTCTTTGAGCCCTTTTTGCTGTGCCATCTAAATCACTGCCTGCAGTGGCAGCTCCCGTGACCATATCATTGCTTCTGCCGTAGCTGCCCCTGCTGTCATCCCTGTCCGGTGTCAGCTCCCCAGCAAGAAGCCGAAGCAGTGTGGTCTTTCCAGCGCCGTTTTTGCCGACTACAGCTATTTTTTCTTTTTCCTTTATATAAAAATCAATATGGGACAGAATCGTCTGTCCTCCTGCCGAAACTGTCCCATCCTTAATCTGGTATAACATATTTTACCTCTATTTTAAGTCCTTAAGACTCTCCAAAAGCTCGAGATCCGACTGCTGCACCTTGATATTGGAGGTCACAGGCTCCTGTCCCGGCTTTGTAACTGTGATTTCAATAACAGAGTCTGCCGGGATGCCGCTTCCGAATGCATACTGTAAAAAGGATACAAACTTTGGGTGGTTTGCTGTAAATGTATTTTTTGCTTTCATCATTTTCATTATGCTTGCTGGGTTCATGTATTTTCTCCGATCTTATCTATATAATATCTCTTTCGACGCACATATCTTTACGTTCGTTATATAAGGTATACATCGAATTGCATGCAAGCATGCATCGATGATACCTTTTGACTCTTTGATTATATTATACCATGAGTCAATTCTATAATCTATCATTTTAGAATTATTTAATCAGCAATCATTTAGTTATTTCCTGCATTTTTCTGCTGATATACTGCATAGGTGCCACAATGTTTCCCAAATAAAAAATATGCTGTACCTCATATTTCAATATACTAAAAAACAGATGACCCACATAACATATATGTAAGCCATCTGCTCTGATGCTAAAATTAATTAAATTGTTTACTCCTTCACGCCTCCAAGTGTGACACCGGCAATAATATATTTTGATAAGAGAAGATATACAATAATAATAGGCACGATAGCTACTGTTATCATCATATAGATTTTTCCCATATCGAAATTCATATAGTCCGCTCCTCGAAGTGTGGCAATCAAAATTGGTACTGTCATCTTGTTCTTTGACTGGATGATCAGGGCCGGTGTGAAGTAGTTGTTCCATGAACCTACAAATGTGAAAATTGCCTGTACTGCAATTGCAGGTTTCATGATCGGCAATACTATACGGTTGAATGTCTTAAACTCATTCGAACCATCAATCGTGCAGCTTCTACAAGTGATAGAGGAAGTGATGACTGTAGATAGCTGTACATGAAATAGAATACCGCCGGCGATGCTATTGATGGAATGATAAGTGGAGCCCACGAATCATACATTCCCATATTTGTTATTAAACGCAGGAAGCCCATCGCAGTAACCTGTGTCGGCATAACCAGTATCGCCATGATAAATGTAAATGCAGCTTTCTTTAATTTGAAATCGTAAGCATAAAGTCCATATGCTGTAAGCGATGAAAAATATGTACATAAAACTGCACATGAGCCCGATATAATAAGGCTGTTTACTATTCCCCTAAACATAGGGAAGGTTCCGTCATTAGCTACAGATTTCAGATTATCCAGGAAATGCCCGCCCGGGATAAATGAGAAGCCCTTCTGCAGCTGTGCATGCGACCTTGTCGCATTGATTATAAGTATTACAAAGAAGAACAGGCATAAAAATGATAATAATATCAAAACTATATGCGCTATAATACTGCGGACATTAATTTTATGTTTTGGTTTCATTATTTAGCCGCCTCCTTTTTCTTTCTTCTAGCTTCTTTTGCAGCTCGCTTTGCTGCTGCCTTTGATCCGTCAGGATCGCTGTCATTTGTCATTCTGTATACGATGAAGCACAGAATTGCACTGACTATAAACAGATATACTGACAATGTTCCGGCCATACCATAGTTCTTACTCTTTAAGTGGTTGTTCAGGAACATGATAAGTGTCATTGACGTTCTGTCCGGATTTCCCTGTCCGTTTGTCAGAATCTGAGGTACATCGAACATCTGGAGTCCACCGATGATTGATGTGATGAGTGTATATGCAAGTATTGGTCGTATACTCGGTAAAGTTATATAGAAGAATCTCTGCAATGCATTACATCCATCCAGATCTGCCGCCTCAAATACTTCTGTACTGATACCCATAACTGCTGCCATGAGCATAATAGTCGTATTACCGAACCACATAAGGAAGTTCATGAAGCCGATGAGTGATCTGGTTCCAAATACACTTCCCATAAAGTCGATAGGCTTGCTGATCACTCCCATAGACTGCAGGACTGAGTTCACAGGACCACTGGTCGAGAACAGCGTAAAGAACAAAAGTGCAAATGCAGATGCCATGATCAGGTTTGGCAGATAAATTACTACCTTAAAAAACTGTAATTTGTGAATTTTTAATCTGGCATCAGTAAACCAGTTTGCTAAAACAAGTGCAACCACAATCTGTGGAATAAATCCGATAACCCAGAGGATAAGAGTATTCTTACCATATGTGATCATATCCGATTTAAGAAGCTCGGCATAGTTAGCCCATCCCACAAAATTCGGTCCTATTTCTTTGATTCCGGATCTATAGTATTCAAAAAAACTAAACCTTACCGTATCTACTAACGGAATCAGAGAAAAAATTAAATATGTTATGAAAAACGGAAGAATAAAGATATATCCCCATTTTGCATAGCTTACGCTCTTTCTTTTCTTCTTCATGAGCCAAATTCCTTTCTACCAAAGTCACCTCTGCGAAGCCCAAAGGCTCCGCAGAGTGTTTTATTTATCTTATTTCGGCCATGTAACCTTTTCGATATCAGGATAACGCTCTTTAATTGCTGTCTCAAAGTTTTTCTTAGCCTTATCATAATCAACCTTGCCCTGTAAGTAATCGCTGAATGCGTTCTGGATGAGCTCTACACATCCCTGATCATATGCTGAAAGAGGTGCAATCTTGATATTCTCAGCTACCGGTTCAAAGTAAGCAAATGGGTTCTGTCCGCCAAGGAAGTCTGATGCGAATGAATCATCTTTTGCTGCTTCCTGCATTCCTGATTTTGTATTTGTGAAATCAGAGTAATCCTTAGAGATCTTGAGTAAGTTGTCTTTATTTGCTGTTAAAGCAAGGATGATATCCTTAACATGCTTAGGGTTATCTGTTCCTGTTGCTGCGTGGATGTAAGATCCGCCCCAGTTGTAATTCTGTGGTGGTGTTGTAACAGCCCATGATCCTGCTGCTCCATCCCAGTTTGGTGCAAGTGTGAAATCGATTCCCCATGCTGGGAAAAGGAATGCAAATACCTTTGACTGAGAACCCATTGCTTTGTTCCAGTCATCATTAAACTGGCCTTTAACGTTAGCATCAACATATCCTGCATCAAGCCACTCTTTTGAATCATCTACCCAGTTTGTAATATTCTTATCCACTACAACCTCATCTGCTCCAGGCTGTACCCATGAGTTGTCGATTGAGTTTCCATATAAACGGAATGTATCAGCGTAAGAAGATAATGTGTAGTATCCCTTTGCCTTAAGTTCCGCTGCTGTAGCCTTTAATGTATCCCAGTCCTTTGTCTTCTCACCGATTGCTTCAGGATCATCTGTTCCGAATACATCCTTTGCAATATCGCGACGGTAAACTAAAAGTCCAGGACAGCACTGCCATGTTGAACCTCTCTGTACTCCGTCTGAATCAGAAGCTGTTTTTCTTGTGAAATCGAACTGATCAGCAAACTCTTTGTCACAATCAATTCCAAGATCCTTAAGAGGCATTGCTACGTCTGCATCTTTATCTGTATATTTGAATACGTAATCTGTCTCTGATAAGAACATATCAATCTTGTCATCTGCTGCTGCATCCGCCTGTTTTGAAATAGCTTCATCAAGCTTCTGCTGGTAAACACCACCCTGGTTAGGATTTACTATCCAATGAATTTCTGTGCCATCCTTGAGGTATGTAATTGTACCATCTTTAGAAGTTTCTTTAACCTCCGGGTAAACAGCCTCAACTCTTGTTCTAACTCATCGTTCCATGAATAGATATTGATAACCTTTCCCTCTTCTGCATTAGAATCGCCTGCTACGCCTTCTTTTCCGTTTCCTGCTGTTGTTCCACATCCTGCAAGGAGTGTTGCCCCCATAGACAGTAACAGCATTGTGCTAATCACTTTCTGTTTCATTTTTCATTTCCTCCATAGAAACTATTTTGATATCTCGTTTACAGTTGTAATATTACTCCTTAACCGTTTTTGTTTATATTAAATCAATTGTAAAAATATCAGATTCATGTCATAATAATAGAAAGATGACATAAATCTAATATTTTGTTGCAAAGGAGAACCTTTATGGCACTTTCAAAAGAATGGTATGACGCAGAATTTGTTGACAGCGAGAGCGAATCACTGCATCGTGCTCCAAGTATTGAATATAGTTTTTATAACGCAGTCAAAACCGGGGATATGGAATATGTAATAAAAAACTGCAAAGAAGATGCATTTATACACCTTGAAGGAACAGGTGTATTGTCCAGAAATAGTTTACAGAATATCAAATATCACTTTGTTGTCACAACCGCCATGATCACAAGATACTGTATTGATGGAGGACTCGAGCCTGAGCAGGCATACCGTCTGAGTGACTTCTATATACTTAAGATGGACAGCTGCTCCACCGTACGCCAGGTTGCTGACCTGCATCACGAGATGGCAAAGGATTTCACAGGTAAGATGGTGCTGCAGAAGAAATCGTCTATCCTCTCAAAGCCTGTTACCCAGTGTGTTGACTATATATACAGCAACATAAAAGAGCGTATCACAATAGCTGATCTGGCTGCATACACAGGTCTTTCCGAGAGCTATCTTTCAAGGGTATTCAAGCAGAATCTCGGTGTTTCGATAAGTGATTATATAAGGGAAAAGAAAATAGAAAAAGCGACTCACCTGCTCAAATACTCAGATAAGCCGATTATAGATATAGCCAACTACCTGTCATTTTCATCACAGAGCCACTTTATCCAGATCTTCGAGAGTTTTACGGGGCTTACACCAAAGAAATATCGTGACAGATACTACAAATCCATGTGGTAGCCTGATACCACATGCCTTGTACTGCGCACAAAAAATTCCCACACAAACATGCGTGGGAATTTTTATTTAGCTGATACCCAATATACGATATCAAACGCTATTAATTTTATAAACTATCACTCTATGTATATCTCAACCGTATGACATTTGTCTGTAGAAAGCATTTCAATAGCATGCCTTGGAATACGCACGCTGTTTCCTGTAACATTTTCCACTTTTACATCATCGCAGAGTGCTCTTTTGACCTGCGCATCCCCAGGTTCGAGCTTATCAGGATTGTGAACTAAAATATCAAATCCATGACCTGCAAATTCTAACGAAACTTTTGCATCACCTTTTTCGTTATACTGCTGTGGCATGAGTGCAGGCTCAATAACAAGATCTCCAAGCTCTCCATGGACTCCGTATACAGATGTTATCATAGTAAGCATATACCAGCTTGCGGCACCTGTAAGGTATGAATACAGACCTCTTCCGTCATTATCAAAATACTCCGGTACTCCCGGATACATCCTGCTTCTGTCAAAGTCCATCGCAGTATCAAGAAGCGTCTTTAATACCTTGTAACCCTCTTTTATAAAGCCCTGTTTATAGAGCGCATTGGCATACATTACAGCCATATGTGAGAATACAGCACCATTTTCTTTTTCACCATATGCAAATCCAAACATTCTTCCAAGATCAAACTTTTCTTCCTTAAAATCAGTGTTTAGTCTGTAGCCACCGGCTTTTTGATCAAACAGATATTTGTCTGCGCTATTACAGATTGCCTTGATCTGTTCTTTTTTTGCGGTTCCACTTCATGATGGCAAATACCTGTCCTGTAAGCATCATGCGTACATCTCCACTCTCACATCTTTCCACCGGTCTGCCGTTATTGTCATAATATCCGTTGAACCAGCCTCCATCCGTGCCATCTGATATCCATTCGTTTTCGCGGATGTTTTTCATCATCCACTCAGCCTTATGCTCCAGGTTTTCGCAAATCGCAGCTATTGGGACAAGAACAGCGCCTCCGCTTGTGCAGTTCTCACATGCCTTTGCATAGCTCATGAGAAGCTCCTGCTTTTTGTCAGGGCAGTTGTAAAGTATTTCGTCATCAGCAAGCAGCAGCTTAAGCTCATCTAACACCTCAATCCTGTTTATTCCACTTATTTTTTCCACATTTCTTAAACACTTTGCTATATCAAGCAGATTTCCGGCATATGCACATGTAAATGCAACACTTTCGCCTTTGTCCCATGCCATATCGAGCGCATCGTTCCAGTCTGCACCGTGCAGCTTCATCTCGTTGTGCTCCCCCACATCATAGAAAACACACAGATTTTGGATCAGAATATGCTCTAAAACCGTTCCAAAATATATCTGACCGCCTGCCGTCCTTTGTTTGTTACCATATGTAGTATTCCATTCTTCATCATGGCTTGTGCCTCTCATGGACTGGTAATCCTTAAAGTACGTCGTACGCTCAAAAAGTACATCTGTATCACCGGTCTGGTCAATATAAAGCTTTGTGGTTACAAATGGCCAGAATGCGTGATCCATCCATACACGTGTGATGTTATTTCTGTCAGCGATAAACTCGCCAGGCTCGTTTCCTATAATAGTCGCATTGGTTCCATCAATCTCACACCGCCATAATTGTTTACAATCATACTGCGGACATCCGAAGGTTCCATAAGTAAAAGTGCAAGACAGTCCTGCCATAGATCTCTCCAGCCTCTTCCACCTTTTCCATAATCATGATGTGGAAGGAATGAACAGCCGTATATTCTTCGTAAGATAGGTTGAAAACATATCCATTTAAGATAATTGTCCTCCTTGGCATTTCCTGTCTCAAAATCAATATTTACCTTATCTATCCAGTGTTTCTTGACGGTGTTTAGTTCTTCTTTTACTTCAAGTACACTGCGGTACCGTCCGGTAATGGCATTTACGTCATTTTCTTTTTCCGTAAGACCTGCAAGCATGATATAGCTTACCGTCTCCAGCGGTTTTATAATACGGTTTGCAAATTTTATTGCTCCGACTGCTTCTTTTCCCTGAAATTTTTCTCCGGCCTTTGCACCTGCTTTTTCAGTTCTGACTGCCTCAGGAATAAGGAAAGAGCCTCCCTCTCCTATAAACTGCTCAACGGTAGGATAGAAACTCTCAGGACTTTCTCCGTTTCCGGATGATCCATATACGAAGTAGCTTATATCATTTTTCCGGTGTCCACGCTCATCAAATGAGAGGACAGGTGTAACCTCAATGCCGTATTGTGTGGTTTCTATTCTGTGCAAAAGTGATGTCACATGTCTGTGATCCCTGATATTGTCAGCACTTCTGCCATAGATTGGAATTGCCCCGATTGGGACTATCTCCATAGCCTCATCTGTCTTGTTAGTGATCTCCACAAGCATGACTTCCATGCTTCCATCAAGTGTGACAAATGATGTTGTGTCGGCCTCTAACCCATATATCTTTGAAGCACGGTGCAGCTTCTGCCACATTAAACCTGCCTCAAGCTCACTTTCATCCTGATTACCTGTAAATCTGTCGGCCTCCTGCTGTGCAGATGATCCACATACTGACCAGAAGCCCTTCCCCACAATCCGACACCAGAAATTTCTGGTGCCTTTATTGTTGTGGAGATTTTCTATACTAACAGGTTCCAGAAGAAAGGTATTCTGGCTTGTTTTACTGTCTCCGCCGAGAGTTGGTGTAATGCTTGATTTAAGCCCTTTTTCCCCTGCAAGCGGCAGATACAGTCCACTGTAGTTTTCGGGATTTTTGATCCTGAAGGTTCCGTATTTGTCTATAAAATCTATATCTTTCATATTTTCAATCAATCCTCTATACAATTACAAATCAAATTTTCACACACCATATACAATCCTATAGCAGTCATTATCCCACCTACGGAAAATTTACATGGTAAGCTCAATCTCTGTCTGCTCGCTAAGAAGCTCTTTTGGGATATAGTCTCCCTCAACCGCCTGTCCGTTTACAAGAAGGCTCTTGCATCCGCTCTCAACATGATCAGGATTTTTTACAACTATATGAAGATGGCATCCCCTGAAATCCTTCTCTATCTCGAATCCATCCCAAGCTTTTGGAATAGACGGAGCAATATGAAGTCCATAGAAATCAGGACGCATACCAAGTATTCCCTCTACACATCCAACCATGACTGTTGAAGCAGTTCCTGTGAGCCAGTGTACATGTGAACGTCCAAAGTTCGGACTTGCTTTTCCTTCAGTAAACTGTCCATAGCAGTACGGCTCAAGTCTTCTTATCTCTGCTCTGTCATTCTGTGCGGCAGGAGCATTTTCAATAAAATACTTAAAAGCTCTGTCTCCATGTCCTTTAAGTGCCTCAGCAAGAATTATCCAGCCCTGTGACTGTGAGAATATTCCTGCATTCTCTTTGGTTCCCGCATTGTATATCACTGCGAGTGCTCCGTCGAATGCGTGTGCATGATATGGAGGATCCATAAGAATGGCGCCATACTCGGTATTGAGTCTTTCATATACCATTTCAAGAGCCTTATCAGCCTGCTCATCACTTGCAAATCCACTTATAACAGCCCAGCTCTGTGGGTTGAGCCACATATTTGCCTCAAGATCATCACGCTTTCCGATAACCTGTCCATCCCCTGTAAATCCACGGATAAATCTGTCCTCATTCCAGCAAAGCTCCTGAATGATCTTTCCGAGTTTTTCCTGGCTCTCATCAAGATATGCGATATATTCATCATCTTTCTTATAGGCTGCAAACTCTTTTAATATAGTCATTGCATAGTAGAACTGAAGTGCTACGAAGGTTGACTCTCCATCTGCACCAAGTCTCAGGCAGTCATTCCAGTCTGCGTAAAGTCCTGCAGGCATTCCATGTTTTCCGAGGTGGTTCATCGAAAAATCAATTGCTCTCTTTAAATGCTCGTAAACCGTTCCCTCATCCTTGTTTGCGAATGGAATGACCTCATCTATAAATGCTACATTTCCTGTCTCTGATACATATTTGTATACAGTTGGGAAAAGCCATAATGCATCATCAGCTCTGTAAGCCGGATGTCCTGTCTCCTGTACATAGGAAGCGTCGTCAGGAGTATCCTCATGTCCCGGATTGTGTGTAAACTTGACAAGCGGAAGTCCTCCACCGTTATCAACCTGTGCTGAGAGCATGAATCTGATCTTTTCAACAGCCATCTCAGGTGCAAGGTGTATAACACCCTGAATATCCTGGACTGTATCACGGTATCCGTATCCGTTTCTGAGTCCACAGTATGTAAATGATGCAGCCCTTGACCAGATAAATGTCATGAAACAGTTATATGCGTTCCATGTATTGATCATTGTGTTGAACTCATCACTTGGTGTATTAATCTGGAAATGTGATAACTGTCCATGCCAGTATGCGATAAGCTCCTCAAGTTCTTTGTCGCAGACAGCTTTTGTATCCGTGTAAGACGCAACAATCTTTCCTGCTGTTTCATTATCTATCATTCCAACTAAGAATGCTATTGTCTTTGTCTCGCCCGGTGCCAGCTCCAATACTGTTGTGATTGCTCCACAGCTATTCTCGTTGTAGTTGCCGTGGTTGTTAAGCTTTCCGCTCTCCACTCCGACAGGATTGCCATATCTGTGATATTCTCCGAGAAATTCTCCCCTGTCACCGCACCAGCTGTCAACAGGTGCTCCTGCAAGTCCGATAAATCTGTTTACCACATCCTTGTTGTCAATTTCCTTGCCATCCTCGATGCGGTCAAGATTGGCATGGATCATCTGACGCACTCTGTTCTCCACAAATACTGTCTTTGTAATATACTGTGAATACTGCAGATTCACCTGATCCTGCTCATAGTTGCTGTTGTTTGTAAACTCAGCGTAGCCTGTAATATTAAGGCTTCTTGCCTTATCAGAATTATTTGTCACGCTCAAATTCCACACTTCGTATGTCTTGTTCAGCGGAACGTAATATCTTACTTCTGAATGAATACCGCTGTAATCAGCCATCATCTTTGTGTATGCTGTTCCATGATGACACTCACTCTTGTATTCATTCAAATCCTTTCCTACAGGCTGCCACGAAGCTGACCAGTAATCCTTGCTCTCGTTGTCTCTGATATAAATATATCTGCCAGGCTCATCGAACTGATTAAACACATATCTCAAAAGCCTTCCGTTTGCACCTGACTTTGCAAAGCTGTATCCACCTGCATTATTGGAAACAATTGCTCCATACTCCGGCGATCCAAGATAGTTTACCCATGGTGCCGGTGTGTCAGGTCTTGTAATAACATATTCTTTTTTTGATTCATCAAAATATCCGTATTTCATATTCATTACTCCATTCTCTACTTAATTATGTGATCTACGGTTATAACTGCCTCCAACGTATATTCAGCAGTGATCCATTTTCGTAATATAATATACATTTTTGCAACAGTGTATTATACAAAATTATTTCTTAAAATATCAGATTCATGACATAACTAAACTTATTTTACCGGGGCGTTTAACATCTTCATCGTAGCCATCCTTCTGATATACACGGACATAATCGATCACATATGGATTATTCTCAAAGCTTGTCTCATCGTTTGGATTTCCAACCCAGCTTCCACCAACAGCAAGATTTAAGATAATGTAAAATGGCTGATCAAATGGTGCCGGATATGCAAGTGTTCCCTGTCCTACTGTTGTTGAGTGCCATTCGCTCTCCTCGTGGTATTTAACTCCATCCACATACCATGTGATTTTCCCCGGCTCCCAGTCACAGGTATATATGTGGAAATCATCAGAGAAATCGGCTCCATCCGTTATAGTATATGTACCCTGTGACTGTGAATGAGGATTTCCGTAATGGAGGGTTCCGTAAGCCTTGTTTGTCTCCTGACCCATTACTTCCATGCAGTCAATTTCGCCACATCTTGGCCACTGACCATATACATTCTCATCATTTGCCATAAGCCAGAATGCAGGAAGGTACCCCTGTCCCTTTGGAACCTTTGCACGGCATTCAAATCGTCCATATATGAAGGTCTGCTTATTCTGTGTTGAAACTCTTCCTGATGTATAGGAAGCTGCTTCTTTTGTTGAGCCGGTATCACCATCAGTAACTTTTTTGACCGGATTTATTATTAATTTTCCATCTTTTACCTGAATGTTTTCAGCCGAGTCTACATACTCCTGCAGCTCATTATTTACCCATCCTTTTTCATGTGTCTCCACATTCCAGTCAGCACGGTTTAATGAATCACCATTAAACTCATCGCTCCACACTTTTTTGTAGCCATCATAGTTTAGTTTGCCTGTCTGCTGCGCCGCATCCAACGCTCCCTCTGCAAACGTCTGTGACGGCATGGCTGATAATACTCTTTTTTTCATAAAGTATCCCTTTCATTTATAGTTATTTGCTATCTCGCATCATGTTACTGTCCACACCTTTCAGTGTAACCCGTAACCACAGCATTACTATAACGATTAAGTATCCTTAAAATATACAAAAAAAAGCTCAAAAACATCAAATTCATGACATTTTAATTTTCCTGTAATTTCCGCAATTCCCTCGGTGTCATGCCAAACTGCGCCTTAAACATCCGGCTGAACACCTTATAATTCGTAAATCCATTGTGCTCCAGTATGTCCGTGATGGAATCCTCAGTTGCCAGAAGCTCCTCATGTATGTGATTGATTCTTACCTGATTGACATACTCGAGAAATGTAACTCCCATGCATTTTTTGAACATACGGCAGAAATAATCCTGATTGAGTGAGGCTATGTCTGCAGCCTCCTTTAATGCTATTGGCTCCTGATAGTTTTTCGCCACATATCTAAGGACATCCTTAAGACGCGCTATCTGTCTGGATTCTTTTCCCGCATTCATCTCTTTGTACGAATAATTTGTAAACAAAATATATAAGAATTCGTTCACTTTTGCCATAAGCCGAAGCTCATAGCCCTTGCCCTTTTTTCGGTATATATGCGCTATCGACTTAAGAAGAGACTTCATCTGCTCATATTTTCTGCTGCCATGCTCGGTCTCATAGCACTCCCGGAACCTTATATGTCCGTAATCGTCTATGTAGCTGTCCAGATATGCATACGGTATCTGCACCAGAAGCACCCTGACTCTTTCATAGCTTTGCGTGCCATGTATCTTATTTGAGTTTATGACAAAAAATTCATTTTCTTGCAATGTATATTCATTTTCACCGCAAATAACCTGCAGTGAGCCGGAAACTACATAGATTATCTCTATATGGTCATGCCAGTGCCTCGGTGAAAACTGCCTGTAGTCCTCGTATCTGTCGCAGTAGATTGGAAGATGTGGTATTGATCTGACGTTTTCGTGTGTGTATTGCTGCATAATTTTCTCCCTGACTTACTAAATCAAACTTCGTATTTAATGCTATGATACCTTTTGACCCTTTAATCATGCTATATTAGCCTGAGCCTATCCAATTATTCCGAAGAAAACAATATTCATAGTTTGAAATTCTATCTTCAAAATATACTCCTCTCACGCAAAAAGTCAATATCGACCTAAAATAATGTCAGTATCACAATTGTATATATCGCTTTTATAATTTACAATCATCTTGTACGAAAAGAACAAGCTCCCGACATATTAATGTATGGGAAGCTCTTTAAATAATAAAAATATAAGAAAGGTAATCTGCTATGAACAAATGGTCACGATTCAAATTCACTCCTAATCTTCCACTTGGGGCAAATGGTGAAAGAGTTACAGGAAGCAAGGCTCACATAGAGCTTTCAAAGGAAGCTGCCAAGGAAGGCATGGTACTTCTCAAAAACGAAAACAACGTACTCCCTCTTGCAGCGGGTTCTAAGGTAGCCCTGTTTGGAAAGGGTACTTTCGACTATGTAAAGGGCGGTGGCGGAAGCGGTGATGTAACCGTTGCATATATCCGCAATCTCTACGAAGGACTTAAGCTTCAAAAAGAGAAAATAAGCATATTTGAGGAGCTGTGCGATTACTACCGCAACGACATTAAAAAGCAGTATGCAGCCGGTGCTGTACCCGGCATGACTATAGAGCCGGATGTACCGGCTGAGCTTTTAAGCAAGGCACAGGCATATACCGACACTGCTATCATCTCAATCTGCCGTTACTCCGGAGAAGGCTGGGACAGAAAGAGTGTTATTGACCCAAACAACAAGGCTCTCTGGGACTACGAACGCGAGATGACCGAGAAGTCGGCAGAGCTTTTTAAAGATGGTGATTTCTGTCTCTCCGTAAAAGAAAAGGAGATGATTGACACTGTAAAAGCCAGTTTCAAAAATGTAATCGTGATTTTAAATGTCGGTGGAATGGTTGATACATCTTGGTTTGCTTATGATGATCAGATTCAATCAGCACTGCTTGCCTTACAGGGTGGCATGGAAGGCGGTCTCGCTGCCGCTGAGCTTCTCGTAGGAGATGGCAATCCTTCCGGAAAAACTGTCGATACATTTGCCAAATCACTCGACGACTATCCGTCTACTTACAATTTCCACGAGTCAAGAGACTATGTGGACTATACCGATGATATATATGTCGGATACCGCTATTTCGAGACAATTCCGGGAGCTGCCGAGAAGGTTGTATACCCATTTGGCTATGGACTCTCATACACCACATTTGATGTAGAGACCGTTTCTGCCGGCGTTGTGAATTCCAACTGTACGTCTGAGGCCAATAAGCTTTATGCAAAAGTCCGTATGACAAATACAGGTAAATTCTCCGGAAAAGAGGTTGTTCAGGTATACATTGCTAAACCACAAGGAAAGCTTGGCAAGCCTGCAAAGGAGCTTGTCGCCTTTGAAAAGACAAGAGAACTGCAGCCGGGTGAATCACAGCTTATGATCCTTACATGGGAAATAAACGATATGGCATCATATGATGACCTTGGAAAGGTTAAAAAGTCTGCATATGTACTTGAAGCCGGTTCATATGATATATACGTTGGAACGAGCGTCCGTGACGTGACAAAAGCTGATTACTCATATATATTAAATCATGATGTAATTACCGAGCAGCTTTCAGCAAAGCTGGTTCCTACAAGTCTGCCAAAGAGAATGCTCGCTGACGGAAGCTATGAAGCTCTGCCTCAAAGTGAGCCTGTGGACACCGACTACTCAGCTATTGGCAACATTGACCCTTCCCTGACAGAGGGTGTTGCTCCATGTCAGAGAGCCATCCCATACTTCCGCTTTGCCGATGGCATGGCTAAAAACGGCAGTCACGACATCATGGATGTTGTGGAAGGACGTATCACGCTTGATGAATTTGTATCAGAGCTTTCCATCGATGAACTCATTCATCTGCTCGGCGGACAGCCAAATACAGGTGTTGCAAATACCTTCGGTATCGGAAATATGCCTGAATACGGTATTCCTTCTGTCATGACAGCAGATGGTCCTGCAGGAGTGCGCATAGCGCCTGAAGTCGGTATATGCACCACTGCGTTTCCATGCTCCACACTGCTTGCATGCACATGGAACCCGGATGTTTTAGAGGCTGTAGGACGCGCCGGCGGTGAAGAATTAAAGGAAAACAACCTTGCACTGTGGCTCACCCCTGCCATCTGTATTCACAGAAGTCCTCTCTGCGGACGTAACTTCGAGTACTACTCAGAGGATCCATTCGTAACAGGAAAGCTCGCAGGTGCCATGGTACGCGGAATCCAGTCAAACAATGTCGGTGCCACACTCAAGCACTTGCCTTGAACAACAAGGAAACCAACCGCAAAAACAGCGATTCACGCGTTTCAGAAAGAGCTGCCAGAGAAATTTATCTGAAGGCATTTGAGATGATTGTAAAGAATGATAATCCATGGGCTATTATGTCCTCTTACAATATGATAAACGGCTACAGAGCCTCTGAAAGCGAGGACCTTTTGACAGGAATACTGCGTGATGAGTGGGGCTATGAAGGAATGGTCACAACCGACTGGTGGACCTGTGGCGAGCATTACAAGGAGACAAAAGCCGGAAATGATCTTAAGATGGGAAATGGATATCCTGATCGTGTAAAGAAGGCTTATGATAAGGGTGCCATCTCTCGTAGTGAGATGGAGACCTCTGTAAAGCGTATATTAGGATTAATATTAAAGCTTGATTAAATTTTACTCTGCTTTATGTAAACCACCCGGTTCATAATACCATATACTTATTATACAAAAACAAAAACGGACATGCAAAACTGCCATGTCCGTTTTTGGATTATATACAATTTAAACTATTACTTTCCATAAATATTGTACTCAGCACATCCACGCCATCTGTTCCGGCATAGTATGACATCTCCACCTCGTTGAGTCCTTTTTTCTTGTCAAGGATCACATTGTACTGGGATGAATATATAACATCTCCATTTTTATTAAATCTGTATTCAATATTCACTCCCTCTTTGCCTTTTAATGCCTTTCTTGGAATCTTTGCAAGGAAGATACGCTCACTGTCGGAAATCTTCTTCACCTCGACTGCATCCACCCATTTGAATAATACTGGTGCTGCCACTCTTGTATCATCCATGCTATAACTGTCGTAATCATAGTAGGCTGTGTCATCATCTTCTGTATCCTTTAACACATGATAGCCCATCTGTATGCTGTCCACGCCATCAAGACCGGTATCATTGTTGTTATAGCTGCCCGAATCGTAAGGCGAATATACATATAAAAGGATAAGCTGTGAGCTCTTTACCTCATCTATGCTATCTCTGAATAAATGTGCTGCCTTTATATGAGACACATTGAGCTGTCTTAAGCTGTCATTCGTCTCACCTGCCAGCTGTCTTGCATACATGTTGACCATCCCATTATTTTCCATAAAGTCTGCATCTGCCGCAAGCGCCGGGGATGCATCCGTGGAAAGTGACATCAGATATTTGTAGTCTGTATCCTCCATACATACTGTATTGTACCTTGCAACCAGATAATCAGGCCTTGCAAATGCAAGCACAAGATAACATACCCCGATTACTATTATTCCGTACCGAAACAGCGAAAAAGCAGGCTTACATATAGATAAAATCACTCCGAGCATAAACAGCGCTATCACTCCAAGTGCCCATAACACACAAAGCCTGGTGGCTGTCAGCCCGTACTCTGACACATACAGTCCCATACGATATGCGCTTGATGCAATCATGATATATGTGCACAGTGTTATTAAAATTAAAAATACATTTAATATTTTATTTTTCCTGAACAATCCACTTCCGAGCAATACGATAACCACATTCAGTATACACACAAAAAGCAGCTGGAAAAAGCCTTCTCTCGCATACCTGGCGTAGGTATAACCACTTGGAAGCTGCATAAGTCCCCCGAACAGATACACAATCTGTATAAAACAGAAAAATACATATACCACTGATATAGTTGCGGCTACAGTGATACCAATTGCAGCCGGAAATGCCGGAGTCTCAACCGGTGCATCCGATATACGCTTCTTGCTCAGATACTTTATACCGCAGTACGATGAGAAAAGCGCAAATACAAAAAGAAATACAACCTTGCTCACTGTAAAGAAATTGATATCAGCAAATATTTTCTTTATTACTGAGGCAAAAACCGCATCCGCAGAGCACAGCAGCACCACTATCAGTACAACCAGCGGAAATGCAATTGCTATTCCGATAAACACATAAAGCATTCTGTGTTTTTTCACATGCCCCTCTCCGGCAGTTACATTTGCACTGTCACCGACCACACTTTCACTGCCCATATTGTCACTATCCATGCGCTCATTTCTCATATAGTCAGCAATATCCATAAACGGCTCAGCTATACATCCAATCGCTCCAAACACTGCCTGAAATGCCGCAGCGATATACTTTATGAGCCCCCACTGTCTGTCATTGCAGAAATTGTGAAGCAGCATAAAAACAAGAAACACAAGAATCCAGCAAAAATTAAATCCTTGTATAATTTTATTGCCGGTCAATCCTGATGATAGGCCTGTGAGTATCATCATCACACTGTACCATATAGTGAGTGGCTTTGCCTCTATATGAAGTATCTGCATACAATACAGGCTGTATACTCCTGTGACGATTGCAAACAACGTAACAAGTATTCCACCTGTATTCTCGTACAGGAAAATGGTGTACAGCAGCGCATATATTATCGTAGGTATACATAGCCTGCCAAAGAAATCCGCGTTTCTCCTGCTTTTCTCACGCCGTCTTTGCTCCGCTTCCTGCTGCATATTCTGCAGTTCGATACCTGACATTCCCATATGTGGCTGTGAAGTCTGTGGCGTGTTCTGTGAAAACTGTTGTGGATTCATGCCCCCGATATTATTATTGTCCATAGCTACCTCCTTACTATCTATGTAGTTATTTTCTCATATTTTTCACTTACCGACAAGCTAATTGTACTACACTGTTTTTAGCTTTGCAATATTTTTTTATCGTGTTACGATAAATCTATTTTAATTGCTACAATTGATGTGCTAAAATTAAGAGCTACAATTAAGGACTACAATTGATGTGCTAAAATGAGATTTTTCGACGACATTTAGAATTACTGAAAAAAACAAAAAATCGCAGATACCATATTATGATATCTGCGACTATACTTATCTTATTTTCTCCTAAAGACACTCCAATGGATATTGACTTAATGCAGTCATAGAGTTTTATTTTAAACTACTGCTGCACATTAAACGCTTTAATTCCCGGATAAACTGCGCTCTTTCCCAGTTCCTCTTCAATTCTTAAAAGCTGGTTATACTTTGCAACACGCTCTGAGCGCGAAGGTGCACCTGTCTTTATCTGGCATGTGTTGAGTGCCACCGCAAGGTCTGCAATTGTTGTGTCGGCAGTCTCACCTGAGCGGTGTGAGCTGATTGCTGTATAGCCTGCCTTGTGCGCCATCTTGATAGCCTCAAGAGTCTCTGATACTGAACCGATCTGGTTTAATTTAATCAGGATTGCATTTCCTGCTCCAAGGCTTATTCCCTTTGCAAGTCTCTCAGTGTTTGTTACGAACAGGTCATCTCCTACAAGCTGTACCCTATCGCCCAGACGCGCAGTAAGCTTCTGCCAGCCTTCCCAGTCCTCCTCATCAAGACCATCCTCGATTGATATAATAGGATATTTGTCACAGAGCTTTGCCCAGTGCTCTATAAGCGCCTCTGAGGTGTACTCTGTGCCGGCTTTTGGCAGCTTGTAAAAGCCCTTGCCCTTTTCACTCTTCCACTCTGATGATGCGGCATCCATGGCAATCTTGAAATCCTTGCCCGGCTCATAGCCTGCCTTCTTTACAGCTTCAAGTATTGTCTCGATAGCCTCCTCGTCAGATTTGAGTGCAGGTGCAAATCCACCCTCGTCACCGACTGAGTGGCAAGACCGCGCTCCTTTAATATGGCTGCAAGTGCATGAAATACCTCCGCACACCATCTGAGACACTCCTTGAAGGAAGGCGCACCTACCGGCATAATCATAAACTCCTGCACGTCAAGTCTGATGAGAGTGCATGACAGCCACCGTTTACAATGTTCATCATAGGTACAGGAAGTCTGTTTCCCGAGATACCACCTAAAAATCTATAGAGAGGAATATCAAGTGATACAGCTGCCGCCCTCGCACACGCAATTGATACAGCAAGAATGGCATTAGCTCCAAGCTTAGACTTGTCCTTTGTGCCATCTGCCTCTATCATAGCCGCATCTATTGCATAGATATCACTTGCGTCCATACCTGTCAATGTGTCGTTGATTACAGTATTTATATTTTCTACTGCCCCGGTAACACCCTTGCCCAGATATATGCTCTTGTCTCCGTCACGAAGCTCAAGTGCCTCGAACTCTCCTGTTGAAGCTCCTGATGGTGCTGTGCCTCTTGCAACAGTTCCGTCAACCAGATAAACCTCTGCCTCAACTGTAGGATTTCCTCTGGAATCAAGTATTTCTCTGCCCACTACCTTTTCGATTTCTAAATAATTCATTATGAACCTCCTTATGTTTTTTCTGATTCTATTTTATCCTAAGGTATACATCGAATTGCATCCAAGCATGCATCGATGATACCTTTTGACCCTTTAATCATAAAAATGCATATGTGAAAGCCTGCCGCATATGCATATATTTATAAATAAAGAAAAATGCTACACAGTTAGTTTAATCTAACCAATGTAGCATTTCAATAGTTCATAATGATAATATTTCCCAATTATAGAAATATTATGTTCTCACATATCATTTTAAATCTATACATCCTCAATCATTGCTTATATATATTACCTCTTTAACAGCAACTATCTCTCTGCCTCAATCTCACGCGCAACATACACGCCGCTTGCCGACGCATGTGAAAGTGAATGTGTCACACCGCTTCCGTCTCCGATGATGTAAAGTCCCTTATATTTGCTTTCAAGCTTATCGTTAAGCTCTACCTCCATGTTGTAGAACTTGACCTCTACGCCGTAAAGCAAGGTATCGTCATTTGCAGTTCCCGGTGCTATCTTGTCGAGCGCATAAATCATCTCAATGATTCCGTCCAGGATTCTCTTTGGAAGCACAAGGCTTAAGTCTCCCGGTGTAGCTGAAAGTGTAGGAGTAACGAGTCCTTCCTCAATACGCTTCTCATTGCTTCGACGCCCTCTCACAAGATCACCAAAGCGCTGTACAATTACACCGCCACCAAGCATATTTGAAAGGCGCGCGATGCTCTCACCATATCCGTTGCTATCCTTGAATGGCTCTGAAAAATGCTTCGCAACAAGAAGAGCAAAGTTCGTGTTTTCAGTCTGCTTGTCTGCTCCCTCGTAGCTGTGTCCGTTTACTGTTACGATGCCGTTTGTATTTTCATTTACCACGATGCCATGCGGATTCATGCAGAAGGTACGCACATTATCCTCAAAAAGCTGTGTCCTGTATACAATCTTGCTCTCATACAGCTCATCTGTCAAATGTGAGAAAATCAGAGCCGGAAGCTCAACACGCACACCGATATCCACACGGTTTGACTTGGTTGGGATATCAAGGTCATTGCAGACCTTCTCCATCCACTTGCTTCCGCTTCTTCCAACTGAGATGATACAGTATCTGCTCTCATATGTGCTATCCGCTGTTTTTACTGCATATCCGGATACATTGTCTGTGTGAGCCTCTTGTGAACTGCAAGCATCAGCACCTGCCTTATTCTCATCATACAGCACCTCTACCGACTCAACAGGTGTATCAAAATAAAAATCCACCTTGTCCTTCAGATGTGCATACATATTTTCCAGAACAACATAGTTTATGTCAGTTCCGAGATGTCTGACCGATGCATCCAAAAGCTTGAGCTTGTTCTGCATGCAGACCTTTTTGAGCTTTGTGCCGGCTGTAGAATAAAGCTTTGTGCCCTCACCGCCGTACTTCATATTAATCTCGTCAACATATTCCATCAGATCAATGGCCGCTGCTTGCCGATATGCTCGTACAAGGTACCGCCAAAATCATTTGTGATATTATATTTTCCGTCTGAAAAAGCACCTGCTCCGCCAAAACCGCTCATAATAGAACAGCTCTTGCAGGAAATACAGTTCTTTATTTTCTTTCCGTCGATAGGACATTTTCTCTTAGCAAGCTCATGTCCTGCCTCAAAAACCGCTATTTTGCAGTCAGGATTCTTCTCGATAAGCTCATATGCTCCGAAGATACCTCCCGGTCCCGCTCCAATGATTATCACATCATAATTATTCATCTGTCAATTGCCTCCCATAATACGTTGCTGTTTGTACGCCCAAGATGGCGCACGCCAATCATTTATGATACTATATTTTCTCCATTATCGCAAGAGCAATTTCTATATTCCAGCAAATCTCCCGGCTGACAGTCAAGTGCTTCACATAGCTTTGCAAGCGTGGATACCTTGATTGCCTTTGCCTTGCCGTTTTTTAAAATTGATATATTTGCCATGGTGATTCCCACACGCTGCGACAGCTCCGTAACACTCATCTTTCTCTTTGCAAGCATTACGTCTATGTTAAAAATAATCTCGCCTTCCATGTATCTCTCCCGCTCAAATAAAACTGTAGCGCACACGCTATATTGTCAAATCACTCTGCTCCTGCAGATCTGCGGCCTTTACCACAAGATGTGACAAAACCGCCGCCACGACCGATACCACAACACAGGCAAACACTATGAACACAAGAGCCAGTATCACCCCCGGATGATTCACATATATCCTCCACATGCAGACATTCACAACAAAAAAATACAATGCATCAAACAGAATTATTTTCGATGCCAGCTTTATATGTCTTGCATTCTCCAAGGAAAACGACCTGTCTTTTCCGATATTTACAGCTACGCACCAGCCCAGATACAATATAACATAGCACGGAATTGCACTGATGATAAACAGAACAAGCCATGGTATATACATATCAGAAATCTGCGGATCAGACGCAATAAGCACATGCCCTATCCATGGTATGGCAACCGCACAGACCACTAATCCGCAAAGTGCTATCGCTATTATTACTATCTTTAACCATTTTTCAAGTTCTTTTTGTCTCATTTATTCACCTTGCTTCTCATTGAGAATCCATACTCTGCAAGAAGCTTTTTTGATACTCCTTATCCTTTGAAGCTTTCTGCAATTCATCATATTTGCCTTCGGACAATAAAATCTGATTTAGCTGGTTAATCAATTCTATTCCTTGTTCTAATCCTTGTTCTATTCCTTGTTCTAAGCCTTGTTCTAATCCCTGTTCTAAGCCTTGCTTTATTCCTTGTTCTAAGCCTTCCTCGATAGCATCAGCTCTTTCAAGCTCAAGCTGCCTGTCAAATTCATAATTTAACTGCATACTCTTCGTCACCTCACTTCTGTAAGTCTTTAGAAACTCCTTCAGAATATCATTGTCAATACAATAATCTATAGCCTTCTCAATATCTATAGCAAGATCATCAAATGCCCCGTCTGCATGATACTCTCTGACCTTATTTACAAATGTCATATAATCATTCAGCCAGCCACAGGACTCCATAATAGCCTTGTTCTTTCCGTCGTTTATATTGTACACCTTACATTTAAGCTCAAGATTCGGCTCGTCGGTCGGCTTCTCAAACGCATCGGACAGCTTAAGCTCCTGAACCTCCGGCTGTTCCTCCTCACCATTGTAAAATACCACAAAATGTGGCGTCGGTATCTTTACCAGTCTTCTGCCATAGATGTTCTTGCCCTTTTTTGTTCCTTTTTTCTTGTCGCTGAGCATATCTGACAATATCACACTGAAATAAATAAGACTTCTCACTGGCATATTCGGACAAACTGTGGACTGATGCTCATATATGCTCAATCTCGCATCCACGATAAACGATGCGTCATTTCTGACCGAAAGTGAAATGCCGCCATCGTGAATCACTATCTCAACATCCTCCGGATTGTCATAGCTAGACCCATTCATTGCGTTATACAGCTGTAAGGCTCTTTCCTTATCCTGCATCAGCATACTGAAAACATCACTTTTGTACTCTCTGTTACCACTCATATAAAATCCTCCTTCATTTGAAAACACTAAAGCAGGAAATATCTGTGTGGTAAAAGCCCTCTTATCCTGCTTTAAATAAAATAATGAAATATTTAAAAGCAAGAATTTCAGGGAATATGAAAAATAATTAAGGTATTGAAGACCCTGCACGCCCTTATCGCCGGACGACATCTTATTATGCCTCACATATTTACAGAGCATATAGTCATATCTGTAATAAATGTGCCAACGACCGCACAGGTTGCTATAGAAAAACTGCTTTGATTATATTCTAACATATGTGGATAAAAAAACAACCAAAAAATACGCAACAGAAAAAGTCTGTTACGTATTTTGACTTTTTTTATTAAAAACATAATAATCTGATGAAAGCAGCTACTATAAGTATTAATGCTAATGCTTTTTCTGCAATATATGACCTTGCATCCGGTACATAGGTTTTCTGCCAGATTGAGTATGCACATCCACACCCCACTACAAACATGCAATATAGCTTAAACGACTGTGAATTCATATAATCGGTGAAAAACATTATAATAATCCATACTATTAAAAAAAGCATTAAAACTAAGTACTTTAAAAATAATTGAATCTTCTTCATGGCAAATCCCCCTTAAATATATAACTGCATCATTATGCTTCCATAGATAGCTTCCTTCACTTATATAGACGCAATCCATGCTTATATATTACCAAAACCAAGAAATTTTTTCAATCTCTACTTTATCACCACCGCAATTACATAATCCTCAAGCTCACGAAACACTACCCTTTTTTCATAAGCCTCCATCGTCTTATCATCCAGCTTCCCCGAAAAGCCTGTACCGACGAGCTTCATTATCGCCTCATACTGTGTCCAGTATTTTGTAAGCTCAATCTGAAATGCTTCAGATTCATTCTCAAAGCCTTCGAGTCTGTCAAGCTGCTCTTTTCGCATTATACGCTTTGCCACCTTGAAGCTCATGCGTTTTGTCTGCTCTATGTCCACGCCAACAGGTCTGTCTGATATTGCAAGCACCACATATGGGCCGCTGTGTGCCAGATTAAAAAAAGCTGCGCTCTCATTCTTATATCCTGCTGCTATTTCCGGCTTACCATGCTCATTTCTGACAAGCTGTTCATCCGATGATATCCCCAGATATTTGTAGAGCATGTATCCCGCCAAAAGCTCCTGATTTGCTGTGCCACACAGCCTGTTGCTGCCTGTTTTTACACCTTTTTCTGAAATAGTTGTGTATTTATCCACATAATAGGCAGACACATGTGGAATTATCTCCTTCTGCCGGCCTGCGATGGAATCCGTTTTTTCTAAAAAGATCTGACAGTTATTGTTTATTTTCCATACCATCCCAAGTCACCTTTCATTAAGGGCAAAATACCTTTTGACCCTCATATCATATTATAAATTACCCATATGATATCTGCAGCTTATGCTAATTATCCCTACGATATCTGCAGCTCATACAGCTTCCTGTATATGCCATCCTGTTCCAGAAGCTCCCTGTGCGTACCGCGCTCACATATACGTCCCTTGTGCATTACCATGATGCAATCGGCATGTTGGATAGTGGACAGACGGTGCGCAACCATGATTGTTGTCCTGCCATCCATGAGCTTTTCGAGCGCCTCCTGTATGAGAATTTCTGTCTCTGTATCTATGTTGGCGGTTGCCTCGTCCATGACCAGTATGCTCGGATTGTGGGCGAGTGTCCTTGCAAATGACAATAGCTGACGCTCTCCTGCCGAGAAGGTCGCACCACGCTCCGTAACCGGCTCGTGATAGCCCTGTGGGAGCTTTTCGATAAAGTGTGAGGCATTTACATATTCTGCTGCCGCCTTCACCTGCGCATCCGTAATATCGTCATCATTCAGGCGGATATTATACGCCACATCCCCCTCGAATATAAACACATCCTGCTGCATCTGACCGATTGCACTGCGAAGCTGCTTTTTGCTAAGCTGTCTGATATCGATGCCATCAATGTAGATATGTCCCTTTTGTATATCATAATACCTGCCTATAAGATTTAAAATAGATGATTTTCCTGCTCCGGTTGCGCCGACAAAGGCCACCTTCTCACCCGGATTAATGACAAATGAGACATCCTTAAGCACATAGTTTTCGCCGTCATAGGCAAACCAGACATGGTCAAATTCAATTTTTCCGGTGATTTTATCCGGCTGCTTTGGATTTTCGACCTCAGGAATAAATTCATCCTCATCCATAACCGTAAATATCTTCTCTGCTGATGCAATTGATGACTGCAGTGTCGAAAACTGCTCTGCAAGTTCCTGTATCGGGTCGAAAAATGACCTGATATAATTCGAGAAAATATACAGAGTGCCGACCGAAATAATCTCATCAAACACATTTCTGCTTCCGAACCACAGCACTATCATCAGTGACAAAATGCTCAGAATATAGATAAGCGGACGGAACACCGCATACATAAGCATCTCCCTGTAAAAAGCCTTGTAGAGCTTTGTATTTTTATCATGAAATTCCTCAAACTTGCGCTCCTGTCTGCCAAATATCTGTATAATTTTCATTCCCGAAAGATGCTCGGACAAAAATGTATTGATGTCCGTCAGGCGCGTACGGTAAAGCCTGTAAATATTTCTGGCAATTTTCTGGCACAGCACCGTAAGCCCAATTACAAGCGGCATCAGCACAAATGATATCGCAGCAAGCCTAACATCAAGCACGAGCATAACGCCTGCAAGTCCCACTATTTTTACAATATTTCTGAAAAGCTGTACGAGAATGCCCGAATACATCTCATTGAGAGCCTCAACATCATTTGTCACACGGGTTACAAGCTTTCCGACCGGCGTGATATCAAAATACCTGCTGCCAAGAGACTGGATATGTCTGTAGAGGTCTTTTCTCATCTGAAGAATGATATTCTGGCCTGTTTTCTGCAGTATCCAGGTCTGAGCGATGTTGAATGCAAAGCTTAAGGCAAGTACAACCGCATATTTGATAGCTGTAGCAATTATTACATCATAATCCCCATTTGCTCCAAAAGTATCAATTGCATCTCCCACCAGCATCGGCCTGTAAAGGTCAAAGGCTGTCAGTCCCAGCACCAGCAGAAGGGCAAAAATCACCCAGTGGGCATACGGCTTCATGTAGCTATGAGGCGCATTGTGGAGCTTTTTTTATTCATTTCTTTTTTACTTATATTTTTACTCGAATTCATACTATAATCTTCTCTGTTATTTCGTAACTATTCATCTTCAAGCACTTTAACTGCCAAGCTCACTCTCAAGCTGCTGCTTATGGCTGATATCAGCGTAAAAACCGCCAAGCTCAAGCAGCTCTTCAGGAGTGCCATACTCTGTCAGTTTTCCGTCAGAAAGCACTGCCACATGGTCAGCCTTCTGCAGTGTGGAAATCCTGTGGGCAATCACTATGGTTGTCTTGCCCTGTCTGGTTTCCATGAGGTTTTCAAGTATCTGCTCCTCTGTATCGGTATCGACAGCAGAAAGTGAATCATCCAGTATAAGGATTGCAGAATCCTTTAAAAGTGCTCTGGCTATCGAGCTTCGCTGCTTCTGGCCTCCCGAAAGTGTCACTCCGCGCTCTCCAACCATGGTCTTGTACTCATCCGGAAAGCCCATGATATTATCGTGTATACACGCATCCTTTGCAGCCTGTTTTACCGCATCAAGAATTGCCGGGTTGTCGGCGATCCTGTCCTCAAGACAAATGCTATATTCTCCTCTAGTGTGTCGGAAAACAGGAAATTCTCCTGTGGCACATATGAGATATCACGGTGTAAAACCGCCAGCGGATAGTCTGTTATCGGGCGGCCATCCAAAAGTATCATGCCGTTTTCACAATCATAGACTCTAAGCAAAAGGTCGGCAAGTGATGATTTTCCGCTTCCGGTACGTCCTAAGATACCAAGCATCTCGCCCTGCTTCACATGTATGCTCACGTCTGAAAGCACCGGCTTGGTGCCGTCAGGGTATGTGAAGCTGAGGTGGCTAAGCTGTATATCACCATGTATTTGTATTTTATCATAAATACCCTCAGCTAAATTATCTTTATTTCTACCTGCCATGCCATCATTTTCTATTACATTTTCCGGTGGCACCATATCGACAATATCAGGTTTTTCCTCGAAAATAGTCCGGATCCTGCCCCATGCCGCAGCCGCCTGGGAAAATGTGTTGATACAGTCGCCTGCCGCAATCATAGGCCACACAAGCATATCAATGTATGAGTTGAATGCCACGAACTGGCCTATCGAAACCTGTCCGTCAAGCACCATCCTGCCACCTGCAATGAGTGTCACTATCACGCTTATTCCGATTACAGCATCCAGCGTCGGGCCAAAGACAGCGCGAAGCTTTACCACGGCAAGATTTTTCTCCCTGCTGTTCTCGCAAGCCTTTTCAAACTGCTTAAAGTCCTCTTCCTCCTGCGCAAATGCCTTGACCACGCGGATACCGGCAATGCTCTCCTGCACCTTGTCAGACAGATATGAGAAAGCATCCTGCCTTTTCACCTGACGTTTCTTTGACTCTATTCCATAAAAATAGCAGCCGATTGCAATGAAAATAAGTGGAATAAAAGCAAATAATGTCAGCTTAAAATCCACGTATACTACCATTTTGACAAGCACCATCACCGTCATGATTACCGCGTCAAACACGGTGATGACAGCCATTCCGGTTCCCATCCTGACAGCCTGTAAATCGTTAGTGAAATATGCCATAAGGTCACCTGTCTTATGGCTGTTGTAATAGCGCGCCGAGAGTGTCTCCATATGTGAAAACATATCATCACGCAGTCTGTATTCTATTCCTCTTGATGCTCCTATGATGAAATATCTCCATCCAAAGCGCCCCGCCATGATTATCAGGCCTGTTATCAGTATCTTAAATATAATGCTGCCACGCCCGCCATATCAAGCTTTCCTGCAGTGATCCCGTCGATTATCTCCCCAATAAACTGCGGAATGTACAGATTTGCAAGGTCTACTGCAAGAAGCACAAAAATGCCTATCGCATAGTGCCATTTGTATGCAAGCAGATATGGGCGCAGCGAGTATTTTTTATCGTTCATGTTATTCCTCCGTATTTTAAATGCCACTGTATAGCAAGCATGCGGCCGCATGCTGGGTTAACCACGCTACATTCCACATCTACCTCCACAAGTCTGCTACGAAATACGTGAGTGCCGCCCATGTATACACAGAATAGTATATGCCGTGCTCGTCCACTCCATCCTCAAGTATCTTCTTCGCCTGCGCCTTAGTCAGAAGGTCGAATCCGTCAAAGAGCTCGCCGCCCACTGCGCCATCCTGCGACATTCCATTAAGGCTATCGCGGTTAAGTACAATCTTTACAAGGGCGTTACTTTCATCTGTCATGCCAGGTGTGCTGAAAAGACATGGATTGATTACAGAAACCGTGTCTTTTTCTGTCACTTTAAGGCCGGTCTCCTCATGAAGCTCACGCATGGCAGTTTTTATAAGTGGCGCTGTATTATCATTATCCCCGGTGCAATCCTCCGGATCAATAAGCCCTGCCGGTACGCTGAGCAGGTACTGACCTGTCGGATATCGGAACTCGCGGTTCATTAACAGACATGGCTCATGACATGATTTCTCGTCATCATCTGACGGATTCCATATCACCACGCAGCTCACCGCATCCGGAAGCATTTTCTTAAACTCATCTGTGGATTTAGCGGCCACAAGGTCCTCTTCATCTCTCCTTGTGGCATTATAATAATGCCTTCCCTCCCGGTACTGAAGGTCAAACACCTTTATAAATTTTGATTCAAATAAGCTTTTTATTTTCATAAATTTTTGTCTCTTTTCATTAAACCTTTAATGAGCTTAGATACTCCTTCTGCTGTGGCGTGATGCGATAGCTCTCACGCGCTTTTTGTATCGCCTTGTTGTGACTCCAGCTATCCATAAGCCTTTCCTGCAGTATCGGCAGCACTGCATCATACTGCTTTGCAAGTGCCGTAGCGATATACCACGCCTTCATCATGTTTACATAATACTCCTTGGAACGGATTTTTGCCACATCTAAAGCATATTTTATATCAAAATCCTCATCGAGATACAGGCGCATCAAAGTGCCAATGCCATACCTGACAGTGTATGGCTTATCCGAATCCAGCCACTCATATACATGCAAAAGAAGCTCCTTTTTATGCTTTTTGAACACAGCCGGCACACCACTGTCGCATGTCGCCCAGTTGTCTATGTATGGCAGGAATGCTTCCAGATAAGCCAATGCCGTATCATAATCCTTCATCTGCATAATCAGAAACATATGCAGGTTATTTTCCTCATAGTAGTAATGCGGCAGAGTGTTTAGAAACTTTTCCACATTGTCACAGTCATTTTCCTTCACTGTATTACAGACCCGTTTCTCTTTTTGAACCGACAAAAAGAGCCTGCTGCCATGAGCAAGCTCCTTTGCGTACTTTCTAAGCACCGGGACTCTTATTCCTATTATGCGTTCTTTTTCAATATTGGGCATAAGCCTCGCATGAAATTCCCTGTAATTTTTATCCTGTAGCGCAAACAGATTCTCTAATTCTGCCAACAAATCTTTCCCTCCGTAATAACAGGATATCTGATAAGCAGCTTCTCATCAAGATTCTCCCTGTTCATGTCTACCGCTGTGATCTGGCTATTGTCATATGTGGTGTAATAGTAGATTCCCTTGTCGCAGTTGCAGCATGAGGTGTAGAGCGTAATCTCATATTTGCCCTCTGTCACCTCGCACAGACCTCTCTGCTGGTCTACAGAGCCTAATATGTGGAAGAACTGGCTCACACTTGCATTCTCACTGTCATCCGATTTGGAGTTTTGCTTTGTGAATGCCACACGTACAAAGCGTGACTGCGATGATAAATCTCCCGGCAGTCCCAGGCCTCCCATTCCGCGGCTGTATGCACTAAGCTCCACTCCCGGTGCAAATGTATTTTCAGGCTGCTTTGTGGATAAGCCTCTATAATTATTGAGTGCTGCCATCTGATATGGAAATGGCGGATTGTTTGTGAGCACACCTACCGGATTGTCGTAAACATGCATACCGTCTGCCATCGACTCCACCACAATGCACTCATTTTTGTCAGCTATGATCCAGTGAAGCTGTGCAACCGGAAGCTGACTGCTAAATGGTGTATCTACCAGTAAAATACGATTTAATTTTTCCTTTGCATCCGCTACCGTAGCGCATAGTGACAGTATCCACGGTATAAACTCAAACTGTGCCACCTTTGTCTTTGCAATGCCGCATGTGCCATTCTCGCATGAGCTGTTTTCGTCTGCTGACGCATACGCTGCATTTCCCACGAAATTCAGTCCTGCCATACCGAGTCCCTTTTCATTTATAGCATCATAGTAAAGAGGATAGTCACCTGCCACATGTGCCATTCCAATGATTGCATAATGGTTTTCAAGCTTTCCCGCATGCCTGAAATCAAACACATAGTTTCGTGGTGTTACCGCAATCTCATCTCCATATGAAAATTCGTAATCGAGTGTTCTTCCAAAATAGAAATCCTTTGTTTTATAAGCTGCTGCTGTACACATAATTATGACCTCCTTGTTATGCTGCCATACTTAATCAGTATCCCTTAGATTGTAGAGTACTATACATCATATTTGCAATTATTTCAAGCAACACGCCTCTGAAGTATTTGAACAAAAAGCAGCAACCGGTCTGATATCCGGCTGCTGCCTTAATAAGTGCTGTGCTATTCCTGTATTATGCCTGTTTATTGTCCTGCTCATTATCAAGTGCGATAAGCTTTGCAATGATTTCCTCGCATATCTGTGTAACATTCTTGCCATCTGTAGCAACTGTTACATCTGCCACCGCCTCATAGCGCTCCTTTCGCTTTTCCATAAGGCCGCTGATATACTCAACATTCATGTTGCCGTTTAGTATCGGGCGCTCGTCACTATCCTTTACTCGCTCGTAGATAGTCTCAGGCTTTGCTGTAAGAAGAACTACACGGCCGTTTTTCTTCATATGATCTGCGTTTTCCTCTCTCATGACAACACCACCACCGCAGGAAACAATGGTCTGCTTTCTCTTCTGAAGCTCTATAAGTGTGTTGCTCTCTAAGTTTCTGAAATATGCCTCACCGAACTCATCAAATATTTCTGAAATTGACATGCCACGATTCTCAACAATCATCTGATCCATCTCGACACGGTCCATCTCGAGCTTATCCTTTAATTCTCCTGCTACAGTGCTTTTTCCTGCACCCATGAAACCGATCAGGAATATATTGTAATCGAAAAGGCTCTTTGCTGGATACGACGGCTGTTCTTCATGATATACTTGAAAATATCAAGTATCTCTTCCTCAAATTCATTGTCGCCAAGCTTTGCCGCAAGTGCATCTGTCTGCTTTTTCTCCTGTTCCGGCTGTAAGATTGGGATTCCTGTTGCCTTCTTGTATGATATAATCTCCTGAATGTGTGACATTCTGACCGCAAGCTGCTTAATTATTATATCGTCACATTCTCCAATCTTTGCGCGGATTTCCTCGATTTTGTCCATGGTGTGTCTCCTTACTTATGTGTGGTTTTCATATTGGATTTTGATATTTAGCGAAATATCGTCAAATTATAACCATTATAACTTCACGTTATAGTATTTTGTATTTTTGATAACCACAAATTTCTTAGTCATAGTATAACAAGACTTTACCAATTTATCAAGCAAAATATTTTAATGCTTTAAAGTGTTATTGTGTCAGATATGCATCCACAATATCAGACGACACATTTTTCTCAATCGATTCATATATCGGCTGACACTCCTTACGAATCTGCTCATGCACTTCATCGCTTAAGGTGATGATTTGTGTGCCGCTATCCTCGATAGTCTTTATCTTTGAGGCAATCCTCTCGTCAGACTGCTCTCTGGCGTACTGTTTCGCTGTCTCGGCTGCCTCACGGATAATCTGCTGCTGCTCATCTGTCAGTTCTTTCATGAACTCCTCGCTTACTATGAGCGATATCAGATGTGGCAGATGATTTGTCTCCACTACATAATCCTGCTGCTCGTAGAGCTTATTGGATACGATTACCTCATATGGATTTTCCTGCGCATCTATGGTGCCCTGCTGTAAGCCGATATACACCTCCGAGAAAGTCATAGGTGTCGGGCTTGCTCCGAGCGCCTTCCAGTATGCCATATGGTAAGAGTTTTCCATGGTACGGATTTTCTGACCCTTAAAATCAGCAAGGCTTTCTATCTTTTTGTTTGTTGTCATGACACGGAAGCCCTGGTCTGCATATCCCAAAAGCTCGTAGCCACCGTTATTGTAGACCTGCTGCATGAGCTTCATAAACCCTTGATTGTCCACATGCTCACGCACCTCATCAATGCTGTCAAAGAGTGCCGGCATATCAAATACTGCAGTATCCTTCATGAAAGTTACCTGCGGCGCAGTGTTCTGCACTACAAAAGGTATATCTCCATCCTTGCATGACTCGAGAAGCTCTCTGTCTCCACCCAGTACACTGTTTGGATACACACTGATTTTCATTTTGCCATCGCTTAATCTGTCCACTTCATCGGCAAATTTCTCTGCATATATCTGTGTCACGGTGTCCTCAGGACTTGAGCTGCCGAGAGGCCATGCGTAGCGCTGTCCCCCAGCATCCTTAGCTGCAGCCTGCGAGCCTTCACCAGCTAAGCCGCACGCGGCAAGTCCTGCTGTAAGCGAAAGTATCATCATGACGGCTGCTGCTCTTCGCAACAATCTATATTTGCTATACGATTTACGCGGTTTATTATATTTACCAGCTTTTTTACATAAAAACAAGCCAAATCTACTCATATTTTTCTCCAATTACAACTGTGTGCCTAAATGTCCTACAATCATCATTAAATCTGCTTATACCTGTTATTACATATTTCTGTACCAAATAGTTAATATTTCTCTATAATAAGCACAGACTGATTGCCGGAATAAATGTAAGAAGCAGAAGTGCCAGCAGGAAATATCCTATCATAGGCGCCGCCTTCTTTGCTATCCGCATGACCGGAACATCCGTCAGTGAGCTTGCCACAAACAGGTTTACTCCTATAGGCGGTGTGACAAATCCGATTGCAAGGTTTACGATCATGACCACACCAAAGTGGACCGGGTTCATTCCGATGCTCTGCACGATAGGAAGCAGGATTGGGCTTAAAATAAGGATAGCCGGTGTGGTATCCATAACCATTCCAACAATGAGCAGGAACACATTTATCACTATAAGAAGCACTATCTCATTTGTAAAATGTGCGAGTATCCATGCGCTGACCGTCTGTGGCACCTGCATGAGTGTGAGCACGCGTGAAAACGCGGTAGATGCGGCAAGTATAAACAATATAGGTGCGTATGTCTTCATCGCCTCCACCATGATGCCCCATATCTCTTTTACCTTTATGGATTTGTAAATAAAAAGACTTACAAAAAGCGCATAAAATACTGAAATCACCGCAGCCTCTGTAGGCGAAGCTATACCGGCGTAAATGCATCCAAGTACTATAACCGGGCTCAAAAGTGCCCATATACTGTCCTTCAATATACTAAAAAGCCCCTTGCTTCTAAGCTCTGAGACCTTTGCATTTATCTTTTCCTTGTCCTCTCCATAGCGCTTGCAGTGATAATATGCATAAAACATAAGAAGCGCTCCTATCAAAAGTCCCGGAATGATTCCTGCAAGAAAAAGATCACTGACCGACTCACCGGTTGCCATCGCATACATGATAAAAGGTATGCTTGGCGGTATGATGACTCCGAGTCCTCCCGCAACCGCAACAATTGCCGTTGAAAAATCCTTTTTGTAGCCCAGCTCCATAAGAAGCGGAATGGTCATACTTCCGACAGCCGCAACAGTTGCAGGCGCAGAGCCGGAAATCGCTCCATAGAACAAGCAGGTGATGATAACCGCACATGGGATTCCTGCGGTTCTTTTTCCTATAAAATACACAAAAACATCAAACAATTTTTGTGAGATTTTGCCGTGTGCCATGACGATTCCGGCAAGCACAAACATAGGCACCGCTAAAAGCGGGAAGCTGTCTATACCACCGAGCATAGAGCGGATAACATAGCTGGCACTGGCTGTAAAAGATGAGTCAAACGCGCCCGGCAGCACTGCCACTATTCCAAGGGAAATAGATACCGGAATAGCAATGACCAGACATATCACAAATAATATAAAAACTACTGCTGCTGACATCTATTTCTCCTTTCTCTTTTCAGCTTTATTATGAATTGCTTCAATATCCTCAACAAGCTCTTTCTCGCGGTAAGTGTCTTCGACAACGGCTTCCTCTATAACCGAGGCAATACTGCCCTCCTCAAGAGGCTTTTCATCTTTTTTCAGGACAATTTTCCACTCGCCAAACCATCTCTGCGCGATGCGGAAGGCCGTGATTATAAAGCATACAAACGGTGCAGCCTGCACATAGTACATAGGGATACCGCAGGCAGGACTTACCTGACCGCTTTCGATAGTGTTCTTTAAATATATGAACGAAAAAGGTATCAAATATACGAAAAACACAAACTCAACTGTCAGATTTAATACCTTCCAAAGTGATTTTCCTCTTCGTGGGAAAAGCTGTATAAACTGGTCTATCTTTATTGATATGCATTTACGTGTGCAAAGGCTTACACTCAAAAATGCCGACCAGATAAACAGGTATCTTGTGATTTCCTCAGACCATGAAAGCGACATGCCAAGAATATATCTGGAAAACACCTGAATGCCCATGATAAGAGTCATCGCAATCAGGAAAATGACCATTAAAAATTCTTCAAGATATTCATCCAGATAGTGCAGTATTTTCTTCATGAAATATCCCCTTTCCGTGAATAATTATACGTATTATTTAACTGAATTATTGCTGTTTTTCCACGCAAATATTCACAATTTTATATATTACTATTTGTTATCATCTTCAAAAATGGCGTCACAGCACCTGGTTTACAGATGCCGAGGCGCCATTTTATTTTATTGCATGGTTTTATACAAGCTTTTCTTACATGCTCTTATGAAGTAATCCAAGTACCGTAGACAGATCCTCTACTCCCATCTGTCCTGGTGCAGAAGCTTTCTTTGCGGCACCGAATGTCATTGAAGATCCGAATACCTCACCGCAGAGACGACTTATAACACCTGTGCCTGCCATTGACATTGTGATGATTGGTCTGTCAGCGTAATCTGTAACCATTTCCTCTGTAGCAGAAAGAAGTGTGAGTACATCTCGCTTATTCTGTGGCATAACTGCGATCTTAGGGATATCAGCTCCCATATCCTGCATCTTGCGAAGTCTGTAAACAATATCAGACTGTGCAGGAGTCTTGAAGAAGTCATGGTTTGAAGCAATAACTCTTGCACCTGCAGCATGTACGCCGTCGATGATTTTCTTTACAATCTCATCGCCTGTAAAAATCTCTACATCTACAAAATCAACGTATCCTGTCTGTGCAGCCTTGATATTAAGCTTGGCATATGCCTCAGGCTCGATTGCTTTCTCTCCGCCCTCTTTTGAAGTACGGAATGTCATAAGGATTGGAATATTTCCGAGAGCATCACGAAGCTCCTTTAATACCTCCTCAACCTTGTCAAACTCGAATACATTCTCGAACCAGTCAACACGCCACTCAACCATATCAACGGGGATAGAGTCAAATGTCTTTGCCTCTGCGATGATGTCGTCTTTTGTAACGCCTACGATAGGAACGATGATTTTAGGTGCGCCTGCACCAATTTCAATATCTCTTACCTTAATGGTGTTCATGATTTACGCCTTTCTTTTTTTATATACAGATTATACTCCCCAGTATGTCTGTTATTAATCTTCCTGTGACAGCTCTACCATCTTAGTATAGCGCAGGTTTACGTATAATCCAAGTACCACGCCGATTGCTGTGAGCACGATGTTCATTACCATAACCTGTGATGGCTGCATCTTTGATGCTGCTGTAAGGATTGTGTAGTTGCAAAGTGATGAAGCGATCATTACAAGCGCTGTTACTGTTCCCTTGATCTTAGGGAAGAGCATGTTGCATACAGATGTTGCGATCTGTAAAAGTCCGCCTGCCCCTGCCCATCCGATGATGAATGCACCTGCGATCATGAGTGGCTTTGTCTGTCCGACTAACACTACTACCATTGTTGCAAGGCAGATTACAGGGTAAACAAGGATAAATCTGACGTCCTTGATTTTTCTTGTTAAAAGTGCAGTTACGATAAGAGCTATCATGGTTCCTGCTGAGTAGTATGACTGCATAACTGACGGATCAGCCCAGCCTACGTTCTCTTTTGCAAAGTTCTGTGCACAGTTGAGCCATAACTGGAAGGTTCCTGTACATGTAAATCCAATGATAATCATTGCGATTGACTCAACAGAAAAATGTGTGTGCTTTAAGCTTGCGATAAGTCCTTCTTTCTTTCCCTCTGCCTTTGCATCGGTATCAGGAAGCGGGAAGAGCATTACTAATACTAAAAGTACAATGTAGATGATTCCACATCCGAAGAACAGTGTGTTGTATGATGTAAGTCCTGCTGCTGTTGTAGCAACTGTCATACCAAGTACGAATGGTAAAAGCATCTGTGCGATAGCGATGAAGAATTTGATTCCCATTGTTGCAACACCCGGTGCTTTGTAGATGATTTCTGATACTGCAGGGTAAATTCCTGTATCAAGGAATGAGTTTGCAATACCGCCAATGATAGCACAGATATAAGCAATCTGGTATCCACCATGTGTTCCTGCATTGAATGCAAGGGCAAGTCCGATCAGGTAGATAGCATAAGAGCCGCTTCCGATTGCTGTTGAGATACGGCGTCCGAGCTTATCTGATAAAGGTCCTGCAAACGGAAGTGCGATAAGACGTCCAAGTCCCAGGGCTGCTGAAATAGCTGTGATAGCCATAACCTGAACTCCCCATGAAGCTGCGAGAGCCTCCTTGATGACTGCCTGTCCGAGGATAGAGCAGCCCACTCCGTGTATAAAGTAGTTTAAGTAAAGGATTAATGCGCTAGGTAAATATTTTTTATTCATCAGTGTTCTCCTTAATTTCTGTGTCTGATTAATCATCATATCTGATGTTTAATACTTCCTTCATATGCTCGATTGGCATATCTTTTCCTGTCCAGAGCTTGAAGGCTGCTGCTCCCTGGAAAAGCATCATTCCAAGACCGTTCATTGTCTTGCAGCCCACCTCTTTTGCCATAGAACGCATCTTTGTCTCAAGTGGAGAGTAAGGTACGTCAATTACGATTAGCTCAGAACGGAAGAATGATTTGTCAGGTACTACAGACATTCCCTCGAGCGGCTTCATGCCAACACCTGTTCCGTTTACGAAGATGTAAGAATCAGCCATCTCTTCTCTTAACTTCTCCTTGTCATCAAGGTCGTAAAGAGTAGCCTTGCAGTCTGTCTTCTCGTTGATCTTTCTAACTGTCTCCTCAGCGTTTGCCCAGAACTTGTCATGGATGTTGAAGATTGAGATTTCCTTGACACCGTCAAGTGCTGCCTGAATCTCGATAGCTGTAGCAGCTCCGCCTGCTCCTGCGATTGTCATCTTCTTTCCGATAACATCGATGTCGTTATCCTTGAGTGCCTGCATGAAGCCGATACCGTCTGTGATGTGTCCTGTAAGTACTCCGTTCTCGTTTACTATTGTATTTACAGCTCCGCAAAGCTCTGCTGCAGGTGAAAGCTTGTCTAAGTACTGTCCTACAACTGTCTTGTTTGGCATTGATACATTAGAGCCACAAGCTTTAATGCTCTGATTCCCTTAACCGCATCCTCAAGAGTGTTGTTGTCAACCTCAAATGCCAGATAAGCGTAGTCAAGTCCAAGATATGCAAATGCCTCATTGTGCATTGCCGGTGAGCTTGAATGTCTGATTGGGTAAGCCATAAGTCCGATGAGTTCTGTGTGTCCTGTGATTCTCTCTGCCATGATTAAATCTCCTTCATTTTTAAATGTAATAATATTGATTATTCTTTTCTTAGCTATGTTTTCAACGATGCCCACTTCGTTAAAAACTTAACAACCTTTGATAATGATATTATAACGCATTATTTTCGATACTTCCAATGCTTATTTTGTTATTTTTTAATAGCATTACTGTACTAATTATGTTATAATATGCACAAATTTAGGCTATAATATTTGTAATCCATAGACTATATCTATTATTTCATGGAGATTTATGCATGACGCTCAATCAATTAAGTTATTTTTACCAAGCGGCAGTTCTGGAACACTTCAATCAGGCTGCCGAAAAAATGAATATCACAGAACCAAGCCTCAGCCGTTCGATAGCAGCTTTAGAGGACGAGCTTGGCGTCACTTTATTTGAAAAGAGAGGCAGGAATGTAATACTGACCAAGGCCGGGGAAATTTTTTTAGAACACGTGTCTACTATTCTGGACGATGTAAAGAGAGCCGAGAACAAAATGCACCAGATTGCAACCGACGGCGGACACATCGATATCGCCTACGTATCACCTCTTGCAAAGGTGTTTATCCCAACTATCGTGCGTTCTTTCCTCACCGAAAAGGAAAATAAAAATATCACGTTCAATTTCTTTCAGGACATCACCTCTGTGAATATTGAGGGATTAAAAAAAGGCAGGTATGACATAATTTTCGGTTCATACTCGCCAGATGAAAATGGTATTGATTTTGTTCCTATTATAAGGCAGGAAATAGTTGCCATACTGCCTCCCGGCCACCCACTGACACTTAAGGATACCATGGAAGCCACTGATTTCGCAGACTATCCCGTGCTCGGCTATGCCAGACACTCAGGCCTTGGCAAGTACACCAGAAGCTTTTTCAAGAAGCATGATGTATCACCCAACTTCATATGTGAGTCACCCGATGAGAACGGCATCGCCTCCCTCGTGGCGCAGGGCTTTGGCATTGCGCTTGTCGCAGATGTCGATGCAATTCACCGCGATGACATCTGCATACGCCACCTCGTATCGCATGAGTCATTCTCACACACTGTATACATGGGCTACATGACAGGCAAATACCAGCTTCCGGCTATCAAGCGCTTCATAGAGTTTGTGCGGGAAAGCTGCAGCTAGGCAGTCTCTTCGATCACAAACCTGATAAATGCCTTCGCAACCGGTGATAAATATCTCTGCTTAAGCGTTGCCAGATACACCGCTCTCTCATAAGGAGGATTGTATATATCAAGCGTCTTTACAGAAAGTGACCGAAGTATTGGAATATCAGGCATCACAGCTATTCCAAAGCCCTGCGCCACGAGACCCGCCATACTCGAATCCTCCTCCATCTCGAAGGCTACCTTCGGAAACTGTCCTATCTCCTCAAACATCTGGTCAATGACCGGACGCAGGCCGCTACCCTTCTCAAAATAAATCTGCGGATACTCTATTGTGTCCCGCAAATCCACACTGTCCTTTATGGAAAGCGGGTGATACATTGGCACTGCAAGCACAAGCTTCTGATTCGCAATCTTCTTAAAATCTATATCCTGTTCCCCATCCTTATAAGAAGAAAAAACTATGTCATATTTGTCATCCTTTAGTCCATCTATAATCTCACCGGTTGTTCCAACCGTAAAATGAAATTCTATATCATAATCCGGGTATGCATTGAGAAATTTACGCACCAGCTTTGGCGCGAACTCACTTCCCATCGTATATATATATGCCAGATGTATGATTCCATGCCTGCTGCCATTGACCTCCTGAATGCGCTGCACACCCTCATTAAGCACCTTTAATGATTCCTCAACATACGGCAGAAACATCTTGCCATATCTGGTCAGCACGACATTTCTTCCCTTTTTCTCAAACAAACGCGTGCCAAGCTCCTGCTCAAGCTGTGAGATTGCATGGCTTAAAGACGGCTGCGTAATCGACAGCATCTGTGCCGCCCTCGTATAATGTTCTTCCTGCGCCAGTACCTTGAAGTACTGCAATTGACTCAGATTCATAGTACACCCCCTGTGTATTTAATATATTTATTCGCCGGATGTCCGCTTGCCCTGCGCTGCACACCGGTGGTATATGCTCTCATAATTCCTTAGTCTAGTAGGAGTAAATGCCGCCTCAAACAGAGTTTATCAGGCGCGAAAAATCAAACGCGCTTTTTACTTTATTGGTATACTAAAGGCTGTGTTGCTTGAACGAGTATTTTCCGCGCCACTTTTGCTTGAGGCGGCATATAACTCCCACACGACACGTCATAAATCGAGCATATACCACCGGTGTGCAGCGCAGGGCAAGTGGACATCCGGCAAATGCTCACAACAAAGTCTAGAAACAATATACACCATTTGATAGACAAAAACTATAGATTTCGTATAAAAGATGCATTGGACATTTATACATTTTTGCTGTACCTTGAATGTAACAAGAGTGCATTGCACTTTTTGATTGTTAAAAAAATCACATACTTTGTATATCGCAGCCTTTGATAACAAATATTGACAATCAGTTTAATGAAACAAAACTATAATGTAATGAGAGCAATTTACACTACCGCGTGCCCACCCGGTTAGCAGATTAAGGAGATAAAATACTATGAAAAACAAATATCCACATATTTTTGAGCCAATTACAGTACGCAGAATGACAGTAAAGAACCGTATCGTCATGACTCCAATGGGAACTAACTACGGTGAGCAGAACGGAGAAATGAGCTTTCTCCACATCAACTACTATGAACAGAGAGCAAAGGGCGGCACAGGTCTCATCATCGTTGAGAATGCTAGCGTTGACTCTCCGCAGGGTTCAAACGGAACAACACAGCTTCGTATTGATTTGGACAACTACATCCCAAGACTTTTCAAGCTCTGCGAGAGTGTTCACAAGCATGGTGCATGTATCGCGATACAGTTAAATCACGCCGGTGCTTCTGCAATGAGCTCACGTATCGGAATGCAGCCTGTATCAGCATCAGACGTACCTTCAAAGGCAGGCGGAGAAATCCCAAGACCTCTCGAGAAGGATGAGATCATGCATATCGTAAAGAAATACGGTGAGGCAGCCAAGCGTGCCCAGATCTGCGGCTTCGACGCTGTTGAAATCCACGCAGGACACTCTTACCTTATCAGTCAGTTCCTTTCACCTATCACAAACAAGAGAACTGACGAGTTCGGCGGCTCAGCTGAGAACCGTGCAAGATTTGCAAAGCTGGTTATCGAGGAGGTTCGTAAGCAGGTTGGACCTTTCTTCCCTATCTTCGTCCGTATCAGTGCAGACGAGCTCATGGAGGGTGGAAACACACTTGAGGATACACTTGAGTACTTAAAGTATTTTGAGAAGGAAGTAGATGTATTCGACGTATCATGCGGTCTCAACGGCTCTATCCAGTACCAGATTGATGCAAACTACTTACCTGACGGCTGGCGTTCATTCATGGCAAAGGCTGTAAAAGAGAAATACAACAAGCCATGTATCACAGTAGGAAATATCCGTGACCCACAGGTAGCCGAGGATATCCTTGCAGGAGGCGATGCTGATTTCATCGGTATGGGCCGTGGACTTATCGCTGACCCTGAGTGGGTTAATAAGGTAGAGTTCGGAAATGTGTGCGATATCAGAAAATGTATCTCATGTAACATCGGATGCGCCGGACACAGAATCGGTCTCAACCAGCCAATCCGCTGTACAGTAAACCCTGCCGTAAACAGCGGTGAGGATTATATGAAGACAAAGGTAAATAAGCCTTGCAACGTGGTTGTAATCGGTGGTGGTACTGCCGGTCTTGAGGCAGCCTGCACAGCAGCAGAGGTTGGATGTACAACCTTCCTCATTGAGAAAAAGGCAGAGCTTGGCGGACTTGCATCAGTTATCTCCAAGATTCCTGACAAGAAGCGTCTTGCAGACTTCCCTAACTACATGATTCACCGTGCAAGCAAGCTTCACAACCTGTTTGTTTTCAAAAATACAGCAGCAACAGTTGATATGGTAAAGGCCTTAAACCCTGATATCATAGTAAACGCAACAGGCTCTGTACCTACTCTCCCACCTATCACAGGTCTTCACGATCTCGTTGACAAGGATGGCACAAATGTTGCAACAGTCCTTAAGATGATTGAGCGCATCAATGAGTATCCTGAGGATATGAAGGGACAGAAAATCGCCATCATCGGCGGTGGTGCCGTAGGTCTTGACGTGATGGAATTCTTCACAGAAAGAGGCGCAGAGGTAACAATGGTTGAGATGCTTCCAATGATTGGAAACGGACTTGACCCTGTCACAAAGTGTGACACAAACGCAAAAATGGCAAAATACGGTGTAAAACAGATGACCAACACTGCTCTGCAGGAAGTTAAGAATGACCGTTTCATCGTAAAGAATCCAGAGGGTGAGATTGAGGAAATCCCATTTGATTACGGATTCATCTGCCTTGGTATGAGAGCCAACACACCTGTTCTTTCAGAGATTGATGAGGCCTTCAGTAATACCAATGTTGAAATCGTAAATATCGGAGACAGCAAGCGTGCCCGCAGAATCATTGAGGTACAGAGGAAGGTAGAAATATCTTAAACGTGCTTGCCCGTCACGATTATTTATAAATTCTCCTTTAAAATAATAAACCTATAAAAACTCCTAAAAAACAACAGCTCGCGGGAAACCGCGAGCTGTTGTTTTATCATATTCCTGTATAACAGGAAGCTATCTAATGATATTGTAATAAGAACTTAAATCTAGCTGAAGAACAGTTTCTTCACATCATCAACCGGCATATCCTGTCCTGTGTAAAGCTTGAATGCGGCGACGCCCTGCCATAAGAGCATTCCCTTTCCGCCTACGCATGTGCAGCCTGCCTCTTTTGCTTCGCGAAGAAGCTTTGTCTCCTGCGGATTGTAAACTGCATCTGCAACTACAAGCCCCGGTCTGAAAGCTGAAAGATCTTTTACCACGCTCTGATCATCCAGAGGCTTCATGCCAACGATTGTTGCATTTGCAAAGATATCGCTTGACTGGATTTCCTCTGTCATCTTGGCTGTATCATCAATATCGTATACATTTACAACACATTCAGGAACTGCTTTTTTGATCTTCTCTGCAGTCTGTAGTGTACGCCCGAAGAAAGCATCATTTTTGTTGAAAATAGTAATCTCACGAGCTCCGTCCAATGCGCACTGCACCTGGATAGCTGTAGCAGCTCCGCCGCCTCCGGCAACTGTGATTTTCTTTCCTTTGATCTCAATTCCGTGATCCTTTAAGTTGTGTACGAATCCCTCACCATCTGTGATGTGTCCTGTAAGCTTGCCGTTGTCATTTACTATAGTGTTTATGGCTCCGATAATCTGGGCTGCCGGTGAAAGCTCGTCCATGTACTTTGCAGCCTCTACCTTATCAGGCATGGTCACATTACATCCACGCATGTTGAAGGTTTTCATTGCTGCAATAGCATCCTTAACCTTGTCTTCTTTTATATCAAATGCAACGTATGCATAGTCCAGACCGAGTTTTTCAAAACTGTAATTGTACATAGCCGGTGAACCTGAATGACCGACCGGTGATCCTATGAGTGCTAATAAGCCTGTGTGACCTGAAATACGCTTTTCCATTGTAAATCCTCCTAAGTGTTTCGTTTTGTATTATGATAACTCTTTTATAAGACATGCGCAAGCACTTTTTTCATTTAAAGCGTTAAAGTTTATTTCTAATTGTAATTTTTATAAAATTTTGATATGATTGAATTATCAAAATGTATTTATAAAAGGGGGATTTATGCCAGAATTAAGCAGATTTTATGGTATTATTATTAAAATGTATTTTAATGATACACAACAGCATCACAAGCCACATATTCATGCATTTTATGGCGACTACGAAGCAGTTGTGGCAGTTGACGGAGACCTTCTCGCAGGCTCAATTCCAGCAAAACAATTAAAAATAATAATCTGCTGGTTGGCAATTCATGAAGAGGAAGTATACAAAGCCTGGAATAATGCCGTACGAGGAGAACACTTCGATAAGATTAATCCATTATAAGGAGAATTACAATGTTTGAAGTCAATGGTATAGCTTACGCAAGTGAAAAATCAAATAAGATTTCTATAACAGATGCAAAAGTTACAGATCATTTAATGATGATTGTGACATTTTCAGGCGGTGAAAAAAGAGTGTTTGATGCATCCGTTTTAACAGGTAGTGCATTTAAACCACTTGAAGATGATGCTATATTTTCAAATTTTAAAATTATGCATGGCGTCATTACATGGATGAATGATGAAATAGATTGTGCTCCAGAATATATCTATGAGCATAGCTTCGAATATGAGGATAATACTTCTCCTATTGCCATGTAAGCTTCGATATTTCACATGTCATATGAGGAAAAGAGAGTATCGCTACTCTCTTTTCCTCATCTTTATATATTCACGAAATACAGGTCTGATTGGCTCAGAAATATCCTCCGGAATATCATCCACATCGAAAAACTTAAGCTCCTCGACTTCCTCCTCCTGGCGCTTTATGGTGCCATGATATTTGCGGCATATGTATATGATTTCCACATTATAGACTTCATCGCCGTTAGGATAGATGTAGTGAGTCTCCTCGCCTGAATTGATATAAAACAGCTCCATCTCGTCTGCAACAAGTCCCATCTCCTCAAAGAGTTCTCTTTTTGCAGCCTCCTCAACAGTCTCTCCAAGCTCTATAGAACCGCCTGCGTAGCCCCACTGGTGATTGTCTGTGCGCCTTCCGAGAAGCACCTGTCCGTTTTCATTTTCAACGATGATGCTCGCTCCCGCCTGCAGTAAAGGGGCATGTCCGACCACCTTTCTAAGATCCATTATATAATTGCTCATGTTGTATCCTTTCTTATTATCCCATCAAGCAAAAAATCCGCTGTACTATAATACCTATAGTATAGCGGATTTCAAATTTGTTTTCCATATATAAAGCACATAAAATTCATCAGCTCACAGCCCTGTATTCCTCAAGCGCTTCCTTTGCCCTTGGCGTAAGCCTGCGTGGAACCGAAATCTCAACAGTCACATACTGGTCTCCCTTTACTGAAGGATTCTTCATGCTCGAAATACCCTTGCCCTTGAGACGTATCTTGCTGCCGCCCTGTGTACCTGCCTTGATGCTGCACTCCACATCTCCATAAAGAGTATGTACCCTCGCCTTACCACCGAGAGCCGCTGTCGTAAACGGAACACGGATTGTACTGTATACATTCTGTCCCTTCCGCTCAAACTCACTGCTCGGTGTCACATTTACGTTGAGAAGCACATCTCCGGCTGCACCACCGTTTCTGCCCGGATTGCCCTGTCCTTTAAGTCTGACTGTCTTGCCCGACTCGATTCCTGCCGGAATATGGATGGACAGATTGGAAACCTTGCCTGTGGCCGGATCCTGTAACGAAATAGATTTCTCGCATCCAAAAACAGCCTCGTCAAATGAAATCGTAAGGTCAGCCATAACATCAGAACCCTTGCGACCTGCTGAACTTCTGCCACCTGAGAAATTACTCCAGCTACCGCTATTTCCGGTAAATCCACTGTTACCACTTGTGCTCCGGCCACTGTGATTACCGCCTCCATGTGAAAACATATCTCCGAACATTGAGAAAATATCATCCATATCCCCGGAGCCGTTCTCAAAATGAAATTCCTGATGTGTAAATGGTCCGCCATTTGAGCTGTATGAACCACTGAATGAGCCATTGCCGCCGAAGCCGCCGAAGCCGCCAAAGCCACCGAAACCACCCTGTGCAGCCTGTCTTGCAGCCTCCTCGGAAAAGCCCTCCTGCAGACCAGCAAAGCCAAACTCATCATAGAGCTTACGTTTTTTCTCATCACTTAATACATTGTATGCCTCCGTGACATCCTTGAACATCTCCTCAGCGTGCGGATTGCCTGCATTTGTATCAGGATGATACTTCTTTGCCAGCTTACGATAAGCCTTCTTTATTGCCTCTTTATCCGCACTCTTGTTCACTCCGAGAGTCTCATAATAATCTCTCTTTGCTGCCATTATACTCACCTGCCTTTCTATTTACCTGTAACAATTTATCATCATAATTAAACAATATAAATTACACCATATAGTATAAGCGGACTGCACAGGCAGCCCGCTTATCATTTGCAATATCTGATTATCCCTCGATGGAGATACATTTCTTTTCCTCAACCTGTGGTTTAGGCTGCTTCTTTGGAATATCCAGGCGAAGGATTCCATGCTTGAAGGATGCCTTTATGTCATCCTGCTCAATCTCGTCACCCACATAGAAGGTTCTCTGACAACTTCCTGAGTAG
>ENA-OQIO01000013-OQIO01000013.1-human-gut-metagenome-genome-assembly--contig:-NODE-13-length-74131-cov-3.090657_pt1 | contig 74131 bp, 89 predicted proteins | sample MGYA00242573_ERZ504737 | MGnify/ENA primary metagenome ERZ504737 (study PRJEB26092, sample SAMD00036203) | human gut metagenome | host: Homo sapiens | study: EMG produced TPA metagenomics assembly of...
TCCTTTCCCTTCCTTTTATAATGCTGTATAGACCAAAAGGAGCCTGACGGATTTATTCCTGTCAAGCCCCTTTTGTCTTCCTTTATTCATGTATTAAATTGTCATGACCTTTCCTTCTCTTACACTGTAAGAGCTTTGCAAATCTACCGTGAAGATTCTGCCATCACCGTGTTCTCCGGTGCAGTTGACTGCCATTAATTTATCAACGATAAGCTGTTCATCATCATTTTCTGCTTCTATAATAAACATTCTTTTATTGTTTAATCCTGTTGTAATGACCGAACCGTCCATAAAGGTCCGTACCACTGCCTGTTTTCCTCTGCCGCTGACTCTCACGCATGTGAATCCCGGCTTTCCGATGTCAAGCAGTGCCTGTTTGGTTTCTGCCGTTTTGTTCGGCCGCACAATTGCGATAATTTCTACCATAACATTCCCTGCCTTTCTACAGTCCTTCTGTCTTTGAACTGATTGTATAGGCTTTCTTAATCGGTGTTACAAAAATTCGTCCGTCACCGAAATTGCCTTCGCCAGTTCTTGCCGTTCCGATAATCAAAGAACAAACCTTTTCTTCTACTTCATCGTCCACGACAATCATCAGCATTTCCTTCGGAAGCTCATCATAGAATACAGAGCCGACCTGTAAGCTTTTGCTTGCCTCGTCCATATACCTCAATTTTAGTTACTGCCGGATATCCTGCATCTGCCAGTGTCTTTAAGGTTTCGTCTACTTTCTCCGGTCTGATAATCGCCCGAATCATTACCATAATGCCCCTCCTTTTCTACCGCTTCCTGCGGTGCTGTGCTTTTGTTTGTTTGAATCTGATTGAAAGTTTAGCACCTCCTGTATCCATTCACAATGTCTTGAAAAACAAAGTTTTTTGTGCTGGTGCACAGGTCTTTGCTTTTTTTATAAAAATGTGATAGTGTCTAGGAAAAAGTGTATGCATTAAAATACCTGTGGAAAGGAGTATCAATTATGAAGCTTCCAGGTTATTATACGTCCGGTCAGTTTGCACATATGGCAGAGGTATCGGTACGGACAATCCGCTATTACGACCAACAGAATATTTTAAAACCTTCTTATATTAATGAAAGCGGTGCGCGTTTTTATACCGATGAGGACTTTGTACGGCTCCAGCAGATTTTATTATTGAAATATCTCGGTTTTTCACTGGAAGATATCCGTGAAATGACGATTAATGATACCGACTATCACCTGATGCAGAATGCCTTAAATCTCCAGTTAAAGCTGATTGATGATAAAATCGAACAGATGCAGCTGGTGAAACAGGCAATTCAGGATACTTCCCGTGAAATTTCCAAAAATCACACCGTAAACTGGAGCCAGATGCTGCATCTGATTCACCTGACCGGTATGGAAAAGAGTTTAAAGACACAGTATCAGAATGCCAGCAATATTTCTGCCCGTATCCGTCTGCATGAAATGTATTCCCAAAATCAGACGGGATGGTTTCCATGGATTTACCACAACTGTAAAATCACAGACGGCATGCGCATTCTGGAAATCGGCTGTGGGGACGGTACACTCTGGAATGAAAATATGGCAAAACTTCCTCAAAATATTTCCGCAGTCTTATCCGATATTTCAGAAGGCATGCTGCGTGATGTCAGAAGGCGTATCGGCAGTGATTCCCGCTTTTCTTTTCAGGCATTTGACTGCCACCGGATTCCATTTGCCTCAGACAGCTTTGACCTTGTGATTGCCAATCATGTACTGTTTTACTGTGATGATATTGCAAAAGTCTGCCGTGAAGTATCCCGCATATTAGTTCCCGGAGGAAGGTTTCTATGCAGTACCTACGGTGCTTCCCATATGCAGGAAATCACGGCACTCGTCCAGGAGTTTGACAGCCGTATCCAATTATCCGGTGATGCCCTGTATGCAAGGTTTGGGCTTGAAAACGGCGCAGAACTCCTTGCACCGTATTTTTCAGAAATTTCAACACAGCTCTATGACGATGCCTTATATGTCACAGATGCGGCACCGCTGATTGAATATATTCTTTCCTGCCATGCAACCAAAACCAGTATCTGTTAGAACGTTATCAGGATTTCCGCCGCTTTGTGGAAAAAAAGACGCTCAAAGGATTTCATATTACAAAATCGGCAGGGCTTTTTATCTGCCGGAATAAAATATAGAAATTCTTTCATAAAATTCCGGAAAAAGCTTGAAGGTGACGTAACGTCATCTTTTATACTGGGTATATTGACAAAATTTATTTGCCTGATTTTAGAACAAAGCATTTACTGTTTCTACAAAAGACTGGAGGTTTTATGAAAGGAATTATTTTAGCAGGCGGTTCAGGCACACGTCTTTATCCGCTGACAATGGTCACTTCAAAACAGCTGCTGCCGGTTTACGATAAGCCGATGATTTACTATCCGCTGTCCGTACTCATGAATGCCGGCATCCGCGACATTTTAATTATTTCAACACCGCAGGATTTACCGCGTTTTCAGGAACTGCTGCGCGACGGCAGCCAGTTTGGTGTCCGCTTATCTTACAAAGAACAGCCAAGCCCGGACGGACTGGCACAGGCATTTATTATCGGTGAAGAATTTATCGGTGATGACAGTGTTGCCATGGTACTCGGCGATAACATTTTTGCCGGACACGGTTTAAAGAAACGTTTAAAAGCCGCGATTGAAAATGCCGAAAGCGGCAGAGGTGCCACCGTTTTTGGCTACTACGTAGACGACCCGGAGCGGTTCGGTATTGTAGAATTTGACAAAAATGGCAAGGCCGTATCCATTGAAGAAAAACCGGCAAAGCCAAAGAGCAATTACTGTGTTACCGGCCTGTATTTTTATGACAACCGCGTTGTGGAATACGCTAAAAATTTAAAACCAAGTGCGCGCGGCGAGCTTGAAATTACAGATTTAAACCGCATATACCTGGAAGAAAACCAGTTAAATGTCGAGCTTTTAGGACAAGGCTTTACATGGCTGGATACCGGAACACACGAAAGCCTTGTCGAAGCTACCAATTTTGTAAAAACAATTGAACAGCACCAGCACAGAAAGATTGCCTGCCTTGAAGAAATCGCTTATTTAAACGGCTGGATTTCAAAGGAAGATGTTTTAAAGGTTTATGAACTGTTAAAGAAAAACCAGTACGGACAGTATTTAAAAGATGTCTTAGACGGCAAATATATGGATGTACTGCACTAAAGGAGGATTTATGACTATTATTGTAACCGGCGGTGCCGGATTTATCGGAAGCAACTTTATTTTTCATATGTTAAACAAATACCCGGATTACCGGATTGTCTGCTTAGACTGCTTAACCTATGCCGGAAATTTATCAACTTTAGAGCCTGTCATGGACAACCCGAATTTCCGTTTTGTAAAGGAAAGCATTACGGACCGTGAGGCCGTTTACCGTCTTTTTGAAGAAGAAAAGCCGGATATTGTTGTCAACTTCGCCGCTGAAAGCCATGTTGACCGCTCTATTGAAAACCCGGAAATCTTTCTGGATACGAACATCAAAGGTACTGCCGTTTTAATGGACGCCTGCCGCAAATACGGCATTACACGTTATCATCAGGTTTCTACTGATGAAGTATACGGCGACCTGCCGCTTGACAGACCGGATTTATTCTTCACGGAAGAAACGCCGATTCACACCAGCAGTCCTTACAGTTCCTCAAAGGCCGGTGCGGATTTACTGGTGCTTGCCTACCACAGAACTTACGGTCTTCCGGTAACAATCAGCCGCTGTTCCAACAACTACGGTCCGTATCATTTCCCGGAAAAGCTGATTCCGTTAATGATTGCAAATGCCTTAAACGACAAGCCGCTTCCTGTTTACGGAAAAGGTGAAAATGTGCGTGACTGGCTCTATGTGGAAGACCATTGTAAGGCGATTGATTTAATTATTCACAAGGGACGTGTCGGTGAAGTTTATAATATCGGCGGCCACAACGAAATGAAAAATATAGATATCGTAAAGATATCTGCAAGGCGCTTGGCAAACCGGAAAGCCTGATTACTTATGTAACCGACCGTAAAGGACACGATATGCGCTATGCCATTGACCCGACAAAGATTCACAATGAACTGGGCTGGCTGCCGGAAACGAAATTTGCTGACGGCATTAAGAAAACCATCCAGTGGTACCTGGACAATCAGGACTGGTGGAAAACGATTATTTCCGGTGAATATCAGGATTACTATGAAAAAATGTATAAAAACCGCTAATAGAAAGGACATGAATTTATGAAAGTGCTTGTTACCGGTGTCAAAGGGCAGCTCGGACATGACGTTGTAAATGAACTTGAAAAACGCGGACATACTGCTGTCGGTGTTGATATTGAAGAAATGGACATTACAGACTTTACCAGTGTTAAAAAGACACTGACAGCGGTTTCTCCGGAAGCGGTCATTCACTGTGCGGCATGGACGGCTGTCGATGCCGCAGAAGATACCGAAAATCAGGAAAAAGTCCATCTTGTCAACGCTGTCGGTACGGAAAATATTGCTAAAATGTGTAAACATCTGGATATTGCCTGCATGTATATTTCAACTGACTATGTATTTAACGGTCAGGGAACTGACAGCTGGAAACCGGACTGTAAGGACTACGCACCGTTAAATGTATACGGGCAGAGCAAATTAGACGGAGAACTCGCCGTTTCCGGTCTGCTTTCCAAGTATTTTATCGTCCGCATTGCATGGGTATTCGGTCTAAACGGCAATAACTTTATCAAAACGATGTTAAAGGTCGGTGCAAACCACGATAAACTGACGGTTGTCAATGACCAGATTGGCACACCGACTTATACATTTGATTTGGCACGACTGCTTGTCGATATGATTGAAACCGACAAATACGGTTACTACCACGCAACCAACGAAGGCGGCTTTATCAGCTGGTATGACTTCGCAACGGCTATTTTTTCCGAAGCTGTGGCTTTAGGACACAGTGAATATGACAGCGGGCATTTAACGGTTGCTCCTGTTACTACGGCGGAATACGGCATTTCCAAAGCCGCAAGACCGTTTAACAGCCGTCTGGATAAGCACAAGCTTGTTGAAAACGGATTCACTCCGCTTCCGACATGGCAGGATGCACTAAAACGATATTTGAAAGAAATTTTGTAATATGCAGGGCATCAAGATGCCTGCAGAATGGAGAAGTGTGAAAAATAACGCTGATGCGCTTATTCACACGGAGATTTGTTTCTGAGCGAAAACAAATCTCCATGATTGCAGATGAGAAATCGCCTGCGCGAATTTCTCATCGCATCTTCGCGACAAAGTCGCTCAGGAATGGAGGAAAATGCGAAAATCCATATATTAAAGATTCGCATAGCACTTTGTGCCGCAGGCGTCACAAAGTCGCTTTTTATCGCAAAGTCAAATATTCATTTGACTTGCGATTCCTCCGGCATCAAGATGCCTGCGGAATGGAGTATAATATGGGACAGATTCAAGTAGAAAAAAATGCAGGCGGCATTGAAGGTTTGTGTGTGATTACACCAACCGTTCACGGCGATGCACGCGGATATTTTATGGAAACTTACAATCAAAAGGATATGGAGGAAGCCGGACTTACAATGCAGTTCGTACAGGACAACCAGTCTGCTTCTTCAAAGGGTGTTCTGCGCGGTTTACATTTTCAGAAGCAGTACCCACAGGGCAAACTGGTACGTGTCATCAAAGGCTGCGTTTTTGATGTTGCCGTGGATTTACGTGAAAACAGCCAGACATACGGCAAGTGGTTCGGTGTGGAGCTTTCTGAAGAAAATAAAAAGCAGTTTTATATCCCGGAAGGCTTTGCACACGGATTTTTAGTATTAAGCGATACCGCAGAATTCTGCTATAAATGTACGGACTTCTACCACCCGAATGACGAGGCGGTCTCGCATGGAATGACCCGGAAATCGGAATTGTATGGCCCAAGCTTACCGGCTCCTATAACGGCACCCCGTCCGGAGACGGCTACAGCTTGATGACGGCACGAAGCTGTTACTCAGCGATAAGGATCAGCTGTGGAAGGGATTGAAGGATACGTTTCATTTCGCGTAAAGATTCCGCGTAAAATGTAGAATGGAAAAGCAGTGCAGTACCAAAAACGCCTCAACGTGTTACTTGACTTCGGCTTATTTTGGTACTGCACTGCTTTTATTTACGCTTTGGCTCCATGAGGGAAGAGCGTGGCAGTCGGAACATTATAGGAAAAAATTTACCGTGTTACTTGACTTCGGCTTATTTGGGTTCTTCCCTGCTTTTATTTACGCTTTGGCTCCATCATTTACAGTTAAGCGAATTTTCTGCCTGTTAATAATTCAAATGCTTCTTTATATTTTGCAATTGTCTTATCGATTACATCGTCCGGGAGGAGGTAGTCGCTGTCCGGATTTGCTTTTAACCAGTCTCTTACGAACTGCTTGTCATATGACGGCTGTGACTTTCCTGCTTCGTATCCTTCTAACGGCCAGAATCTTGAGCTGTCCGGTGTGAGCATTTCATCACCGATAACAACGTTGCCGTTCTCATCCAGACCAAATTCAAACTTTGTATCTGCAATGATAATTCCCTTGCTTAATGCGTATTCTGCGCACTTCTTGTAAAGCTTGATTGTACAGTCCTTAATCTGTGTTGCATAATCTCTGCCCTTGCCCGGATAAAGCTTTTCTAACACTTCTACACTCTGCTCGAAAGAAATATTTTCATCATGGTCGCCTAATTCAGCCTTTGTACTTGGAGTATAAATCGGTTCAGGCAGTTTTTCTGATTCCTTTAAACCCTCCGGAAGGCTGATGCCACAAACAGTACCGTTCTTCTTGTAGCTTTCCCAGCCACTGCCTGTAATGTATCCACGCACGATACATTCAATCGGGAGCATTTCCAGCTTCTTGCACAGCATGCTGTTTCCGTCGTATTTTTCTGACTGGAAATTCCGGCATATCTTTTACATCTACAGAAACCATATGATTCTTTACAATATCCTTTGTGTAATCAAACCAGAACTTTGACATCTGTGTTAAGATTGCACCCTTATCTGTAATCTTATTCTTTAAAATGTGGTCGAATGCTGATATTCTGTCTGTTGCCACAAGAATAAGATTCTCTCCGATATCGTAAACTTCTCTTACTTTTCCTTCTTTGAATGGTTTAAATTCCTGCATTTTCTTTATATCCTCCATTTTTTACAATTTACTTTAGTATACAATATTCGACACCGGTACTCAAGCCGTATTTTATGAAAATATGCCAAGCACAGGCAATTTCTCATCTGCCATCACCTGACTTCAAAACTGCTGTGTTCCCCGCTGATAAATTTCATTGCTCCGATAATCGAATTTTCTGCCATATTGGATACGGCTTCATCCGTGTAAAATGCGGTATGCGGTGTTACAACGACATTGGAATAGGAACGCAGGATTGCCAGCTTTGGATTGCCAAGCGGTTCACCCATACGGTTAAAATAATACAGTCCGCTCTCATGTTCCACAACATCTAACCCCGCAAAACCAACTTTTCCATTTTCAATGCCTTCAATTAAAGCATCTGTGTCAATCAGCGCACCTCTCGCACAATTGATTATAATGACACCGTCCTTCATTTTCTGAATTGCCTGCGTATCAATCATGTGATAATTATCATCTGTTGCCGGTGCGTGCAGTGTAATAATATCACTTTCCCGAATCAGTCTGTCAAGGCTTACGTATTCTGCCTTTTCCCTTACTGCTTCCTGCTCGTAAATATCATAAGCAAGCATTTTACAGCCAAAACCGCCAAGATGGTCAATCACCGTTTTTCCGATGCGTCCCGTACCAATTACACCAACCGTACAGTCGCTGAGCTCCCTGCCGATTTTTCCTTTGAGCGTATAATCCTGAATCGCGGCACGTTCCATAATGTGCTTTGCCTTACGGCACCCCATCAGCATTAACATAATTGTATAATCCGCCACACTCGCCGGATTGTAAGTTACATGAGTCACACCCATGCCAAGCGTATGGGCATATTCCGTATCTATATGGTCATACCCAATCGTTCTTGATGAAATACAACGGATTCCCGCCGCATGAAACGCATCAATCATCGGCTTATCCATAATTGTCGTGATAATATCCACAACATCATAGCCCTTTGCAAGCTCTACATTTTCAAGGCACGGTGTCTGTGTCGTATACCCGAATTCCACACCGTATTCCCCACAGAACTTCTCAAAAAAGGCCAGTTCATCATATTCTCTCATACTGTATACAAAAAGCTTCATTATACTACTCCTATTCTGGCGATTTCTCATCTGCCATTAGGCAATTTGTTTTCACTCGGAAACAAATTGCTGTGTGAAAAATCTTTCATTTATGGATTTTTCACACTAGTCGGCATACTCTGACGTAATTCCTAAATATTCTTCCAGTGAAAGTCCACTGTTATACACCTTTGTTGCCATGTCAATGCCTAAGTAACGCAGGTGCCACGGCTCATACTGATAGCCGGTCTGTGCATCTTTTCCCTTTGGAAAACGGATAATAAATCCGTACTCCTGTGCATGCTGTTCCAGCCATGCACTTTCCTTCGTATTGCCAAAGGAATCATCAATCGTATTTAAATCAAAGCAGAGTCCCGTCTGGTGTTCCGAATATCCCGGTCTTGACGAATACGTATCTGCCAGTGCCTTTCCATCACTCTTTACATAATTGTTATACAGTGTCTGCTGACGGCTGTATGAGCGGTAACCTGAAGAAATGTAAATATTTAAGCCCTGTGCGGCAGCGGCTTTCTGCATGACTGCAAAGGCTTCTTTGACTTCCGGCAGCAAATCACCCGGTGCATAGCTTTCCGGCAGGGAATAAGACTTATTGGCAATCATCACGCCGCCGATATACGTCACACCGTCTACCACCTGAATGGCATAGCCCTTTGCCGTCACACTCTGTACCTGTGTGCCTGCAAGTGTTTCTCCGGCTGCTTCTGTCTGAGATGTCTGCTGACCCTGCACAGTATCTGTACCGTTTTCTGTCTGTGATAGCGTCTGTGCAGAAGTATCATTCTGCACCGTCTGTGTCTTTTTATGATGTCTTATAATGCCAGCCACTACAAGCACTGCCACAAGCACAAGCGCTGCTGCAAACACTGCTGCCCGCGTCGCGGCAGTCTGTCTGCGCCTGCGTGCCTTTTCACGTTTTCTGTTATCTATTCTTACCGGTTTTGTACCCATAATTCCTCCGATCCATATTAGGATAGCTTCTGTAAAAATGCTTTTGTTCTTTCATTATCCGGATTATCAATGACATCTTCCGGCTTTCCCTGCTCGACAATCACACCGCTGTCCATAAAAATAACACGGTCTGCCACTTTCCTTGCAAATGCGATTTCATGCGTTACAATCACCATCGTCATTTTTTCCTGTGCCAGCTCACGCAGTACCTTTAAGATACCGGCTGTAATTTCCGGATCCAGTGCCGAAGTCGGCTCATCAAAAAAGAGCATTTTCGGATTCATGGCAAGCGCTCTGGCAATCGCCACACGCTGCTGCTGTCCACCGGATAACTGTCCCGGATAGCTGTTTTCTTTTTCTGCAAGTCCTACTTTTCTAAGCAGCTCCCTTGCCTCTTTATAGACTTCATCCCTGTCACGCTTCTGCACATGTATCGGCGCATCCGTCACATTTTTTAAAACCGAATAATGCGGGAACAGATTAAAATTCTGGAAAACCAGTCCAAAATTATTCTTTAACTGTGCCAGCTGTTGTCTGGATACGTAATGGGTGGCTTCTCCCTCCGCATTATCCGTTGCCGCTTCCCCACAGTATTTCAAAACACCATTATCCATTGTTTCAAGCAGGGTTGCACAGCGAAGCAGGGTTGATTTTCCGGAGCCGGATGGTCCGATAATTGCTACAACCTCGCCTTCTTCCACTTCCATTGATATATCTTTTAATACTTCAAGCTCGCCAAAACTTTTGCCGACATGCTTCATCTCTAATAATTTCATCTTAATTCCTCATTTCCGCAGACGCTTCCTGCCGCCTGCCTTTTTGGCAATCCGCAGATACGTTATCTATAATTTATCTGTAATACTGCATGCTCTTTTCAATCTGTTCCATAATCCATGCAACTAAGAAGTTGAAAATGTAGTAAAATACACCGGCTACAAACAGCGGCATAATGCTTGCATTCGTTGCCGCAACCTGTTTTGCGAGCGTAAACATTTCTGTGTATGCCAGTGCAAAGGCAAGCGATGTATCCTTTACCAGGGTAATCACTTCATTGGTTACAGGCGGCATCACCCGCTTTACCATCTGCGGGAATATAATACGTACAAAGGTCTGTGTCTTTGAATATCCCAGCACCTCGGCGGCTTCATACTGTCCCGCCGGAACAGCTTCGATACCGGCGCGGTAAATTTCTGCAAAATATGCCGCATAATTTAATGCAAAACCAATAATAACTGCATAGAAACGATACGAGTATGACAGTGAAATGCCAAACAGGTAATATGGTCCGAAAAATACAACCAGAAGCTGCAGCATCAACGGCGTACCACGCATAATTGAAATATAAATCTTCGCAATCCACTGTAAAAGCTTTACTTTACTCATACGGATAAATGTAATCACAAGTCCGAGCGGCAGTGAGAACACCAGTGTGAGAATAAAAATACCAAGTGTGGCAAACATGCCGTTTTTTAACTGCCCAATGATTTCTCCCAGCTGTGCAACAGAATTTTTCTTCTGTGTCTGTCCGTTTTCGGCAAGCAGCACTTCATCTGCACCGTTCTGTCCCAGACATACGCTTTCTTCCAGCTTCCACTTCTGTGCGATTTCGTTAAATGTACCATCTGCCAGCATTTCATTTAACGCTTCCTGTACCTGATTTCTTAATTCGGTATTGCCCTTTTTAAAACCGATGCCATACTGCTCGGAAGATACGTGTTCATTTAACATCACATATTTGCTGCCTCTGGCTTCCAGTTCGTACTTTGCGACTCCGATATCCATGCAGACCGCATCGACTGAACCGGATTCCAGATTCATAAACGCACTGTTATAATCAGACACCTGCTGTAAGGACTGAAAGCTTGCCGCAAGCGCACGGTTTGCTTCTTCTGCATCTTCTCCCGTAAATGCTGCCAATGCAGAGGAATCCGCCTGTACAACAACAACTTTTCCCGCAAGGTCGGAAAGCTTTGTAATGCCGGAGTCGGCTCTTACAACAACCACCTGTGAATTATCCACATAGGCAGAAGACCATGTATATTCATCTTCCCTGCCGTCCATTGTAAATCCGTTCCAGATACAGCTGATGGTTCCCGAATTTAATTCCATGTCCTTTGAATCCCAGTCAATCGGCTGCTTTACAAGTGTCCAGCCATTGCGGTTACAGACTTCCTGTGCAAGGTCCAAGTCAAAACCAACATATTCGCCGCTTTCATCTTTGTAACCATACGGCGGAAATTCCGCATCAAAGCCAACCGTAAAGGTTCCGTCTGACATCTGCGCTTTTTCCTTTTTGCCACAGGCTGCCATGCCGCCTGTCAATGCCGATATTATCAGCAATACTGTAAGTGCTTTTAAAATCTGCCTTTTCATTTTGTTTCTCCAATCCCTTTTTGTCTTTATCTTCACAGCAGGCATGCCCGGCTGCTAAATCGGCTCTTGTACCGCATTTTACCTTACGGAATTCCTTTCCAATAATCAAAATGCGGCAGTTTTTAAAAGGTTATCCTCTTTCAAAACTGCCGCACATCATTGTACTACAAACTACTTTGTTGTCTGGATTCCCAGTGCCTGCTTTGCCCTTTCGATGGAATCTGAATGAATGTATATATCACACTTGGAATTTTTACGGCTGCTGATTACATGAAACAGCCCTGTGTGAAATTTCCACTTTTCAAAATAAGAAATATTATTCTTGCGCAACACTTTTTCTATTTTTTTGCATTCTTCCAACGTCACATCTGAACGAAGCAGACGTTCATTGGTATGAATCTCAGCGGTACTAAACTCACTCATGCCCTATCACCATTCCTTCCATTTCTTTGGCTATCATAGCACACTCTTCACAAAAAATCCAACATTTTCTAATCGTCATTTCCTCACGGTATTATAAAACATCAGCTAACCTTTGATGATGCTTGCGACATGGAATTTATGTACGTTTTCTTCCATGCTGTCTGCAATGTCAACCAGCTGCTTGGTCTTTGTGTTACAGTCGTTGACAATTTCACCGAGTTCCACCATAGATGCAGATGTTTCTTCGGTGCTTGCCGCATTTTCCTGGGCAATCGCTGCCAGACTTTCTGCACTGCCGAGTACCTCTCCCTTTAATCTATCTAAGGATTCCACTTCCGTAGAAATACTTTCAATGGCTGTTACTACATTGTTTACCTCTTCATTCAACTGCTCAAATATGTCTTTTGTCGTATTTAACTTTTCATACTGTCCTGTCATTTCCTGTCGGACAACCCCCATGGTTTCCACACTGGTATTGGAATTTTCAATCAGCTCTGCAACAATTTCACCGATTTCTTTTGCAGTATTGGCAGACTGATCGGCAAGCTGCCTGATCTGATCAGCAACAACGGCAAAGCCTTTTCCGTATTCACCTGCTCTTGCGGCTTCAATGCTCGCATTTAATGAAAGCAGATTGGTCTGACCAGCAATATCCGTAATCATATCTACAGCATTACCAATGTGCATAACAGACTGATTGGTTTCATTGGTCTGGTTATAAACTGCAGCTAAAGATTCTTTATTTCTGTCACTGATTGCCATCAGTTCCTGAATGGTTGTATCCAGCTGTTCATTATGTTCCTTCATCTGTTCCGTACTCTGTGTCAGTGAATCAACATTCTGTGAGGTCTTTGTAATGGCATCACCCATATCATTAATCTGGCTGTTTACTTTCTGCGTTTCATCCGCCTGGCTTGTCGCTCCATTTGCAATTTCATCCACAGCCACATTTACATTTGAAATAGAATTATTAATCGTTTCAAATTTTTTCTGGAAATCATCTTTAAATTCAGCCAGTTCTCCTGTTGAGTGATGGATATTTACAACAATAGAAGCCAGCCCTCCTATCAGGGTATGGACTGAACGCGCAATATTACCAATTTCATCACTTCTTTGTAAAAGCTTTTCACTGATTTTAAAATCCATTTTCCCATCTGCCACTTCATCCAGATGTCCGATTACCTTTGTAATTGCTTTCACGATAAATGTTATAACCACAGCAAGCAGTGCACAGGCCATCAGCGTAATTATAATCATAAATACCGTTGTGTTAACCAGACGTTTTTTATAAATTGCTTTTACATCACTTGAAGGCATTCCTGTAAAAATAATTGCCTGACTGCTGCCATCTGCATTTTTTAAAGCCTCATAATAACCGTAATACTCTGTACCTTCAATATCCACATTATCGGAGAAATACTTTCCATCCTGCATTACTTTATCATAAACACTGTCCGGAATGGCAGTCCCTGTAACACGCTTCCCATCTTTGTCAATAGCGCTTGTTACCATACGTGTCTTCTTCCAAAATACGGTTACATCCACATTGGTCTTCTTTTTAAAATCGTCAATTGTCTGATTATTTGAGTTCAGATTATAGTTCCCCTTATAAAGATTTGTACCATCACTGTGGTAATCACCACTGCCTAAGCTGTCGAATGTCATCTCCAATGCATAGGATGCTGTCTGCATTTCATGCATGACCAGTTTTTTGGCAACCACTGAACCGACCGAATGAATTGACACACCTGCAAGCACTACAATCAAAATCAGCGGTATTAATGCCGTAATAAGAATCTTTGTCATCAGATTCAGTCCCTTTTTCTTCTCCAATGCCTTGTCGTCCATCTCAAAGTCCTCCTTCGTTTATCCTGACTATTAATATTTATATTTTATTACAATCTGGATTAAAAAACAAGTAACAGAAGCTTTTTTTCGGACTATTTTCCTATGCCAATGCTTTCCTCTGAAGCCATTTTCCGCTTAAAAACCGCCAGCCAAACAGTGCTGATCTTGCACCCCAGTCTACAAACATGCCAATCCATATACCAAGTACACCCATCTGCAGCACGATGCCAAAGAAATACGAACTGCCGACACGGAATATCCACATTGAAGCGATGCTTACAATCATGGTAAAGGTTGCATCTCCCGCTGCTCTCAGCGCATTTGACAGGGTAAAGGACAGCGGCCAGATAAACAGGGATGTAACGGCAAAGCAGTGTAATATCTGCTCAGCAATCCGCACGGCTTCCGGTGATAAGTGAAAACACTTTGCAATCGTTCCCGCCAGTAAAAACAACGCAATATTGCATATCCAGTCACCCAGATATGCCAGTCCGACGAGCTTTTTCGTATACTGCTTTGCCTGCTTTTTTTCACCGGCACCAATACACTGTCCGACAACCGTAATCAGTGCCAGTCCCATTGCATTTCCCGGAATATTGCAAATCAATCACCGTATAGCCTACGGAATTGGCGGCAATTGATGCCGTGCCAAACGTTGCAACCATACTGGTTACAGCAAGCTTTCCAATCTGGAACATTCCGTTTTCGACGCCGCTTGGAATACCGATTGCAAGAATTTTCTTAATAATACTGCCGTCCGGCTTTAATTCCGACCATTTGTCAATGCGGATTGGATTGGTCTTTCCGCAGACAAGCAGAGTAATCACTATGCCTGCCACGATCCGGCTAAGCAGCGTTGCCAGTGCCACACCAAATACCGCCCAGTGGAAACCAAATACAAATATGGCATTTCCCACAATATTAATCACATTCATCAGCAGACTGATCTGCATGCTGATTTTACTGTTGCCGATGCTTCTAAATATCGCAGCCCCCGCATTGTAAATGCCTAAAAACGGGAACGACAGCGATGTTACCGTAAAATAAAGCACTGCACTGTCCATAACATCTTCTGACACATTTCCGAATACCGCATGCAGCAGCCCTCTCGTTCCGATTAAAGAAAGCAGTGTCATACAGACAGAAAAAACGAGCAGCACAGTTTCTAACTGTGCGCCCGATTTCTTCGCGCCTTCTTCTTTTCCTTTTCCGACAAACTGACTGCATACAACAGCACCACCTGTTGCCAGTGCTGCCATGACCTGAATAATCAGTCTGTTAATATTATCCACCAGTGCCACGCCTGAAATCGCAGCTTCTCCTGCCTGGCTGACCATTAATGTATCCACCATGCCGACACTGACTGCAAGCAGCTGTTCAAACATCAGTGGAATGATGAGCTTTTGTAAATCTTTTTTACTGAATAACATTTGTAACTCCTCCCGCAAAACGCTATGAAAGCAGCGAAAATTTTCCTTTGGAACTGATTTCAATATCTACCTTACAGTCTGATACCTGTTCGTAATTTAACTCCAGCGCATAATCAATACTGATTGTCAGCTTATCCTCTGTGCGCTGCATATCAACGCTTCTCGAAAAAATGCCAAGGTAGATATTACCATACGGTGTTTCGTAAAAGGTCATCGTTTTTTCGCCCGGCACAAAAGACAGGTGTGCGGTTACAGGACCTTTTTTTGTAACCTCAACCGAATTTCCCGCAATTTTAATGGTACTTGTACATTTTTTTGTCGTTCCTTCTAAGACCTCGTCGTATTTTATGTATTCTTTGCCATTGATAATCCGGTAACGACCGACATTAATCACTTCAACCGGGTCATCCTCATCCTCTTCATAATCGCGCGGTACATTCTGCGCAGCAAGCTGCAGTCCCTTGATATTGATATATACTTTTTCTTTCATGGTTTCTCCTAATACTGTTCGATGTTAATCTGCTGTGTCATGGTAATGTCAAACGGCAGAATTGCATTGGCAAATGCCTTAAACTTGTCTGCTGCATCACTGACATAAAAACGATACATTGAAGACGGACTGTCTACCTCACAAATATTGGCAAGGCTTTCCCGTTCTAACACATTTTTTAATTCAATCGCCGTTTCATATGCCGGATTAACCAGATTGACATGCTCACCCATCGTCTTCTGAATCGTGGAACGTAACAACGGATAATGGGTGCAGCCCATAATCAGCGTGTCAATATCCTGCTGTTTTAAGCCTTCCAGGTACCGCTGTGCCATCTGATCCGTAATTGTATCATGCCACATGCCTTCCTCAACCAGCGGTACAAACAGCGGACATGCTTTTCCGATAACTTCTACATCCGGTTTGAAGGATTTGATAAATTCCGCATAAACACCGCTGCGGATTGTGCCTTCCGTCCCAATCAGACCGACTTTACCGTTTTTTGTGGTCTGTGCCGCCATTTTTGCCCCCGGCTTTACCACCCCGATAATCGGTAGGTCAAACTCCTTCTGCATGGTATCCAGCGCAAATGCACTGGCTGTATTACACGCAATGACAATTGCTTTTACATTTTCTGTCTGCAAAAACCGTATAATCTGTCTGGAATACTTTGTCACGGTTTCTTTTGATTTACTGCCGTAAGGAACTCTTGCCGTATCACCGAAATATACAATCCGTTCATTCGGAATCTGACGCATGATTTCCCGCGCCACGGTAAGTCCGCCTACTCCTGAGTCAAATACGCCGATTGGCTCCTGTCTTCCCATAGGATTTCTTCTCCATTCTGCCGCACAGGGCGGCTTTTCTCTATCTTTATTATACTTTTCATTCATCATTTCAAATAATCCGCCTCACAGCCGTAAAACCATATGCACGCTTTCACTTTTTCTCCGCAAACAGGCGGTTTAAAAAGGTTAAATACTTACACCGGTACTCAACCCGGGTATTAGTTATAGCATTATATTCATCTTCTGTCAAAATATTCTTTAAAGTATCTTTTGAGGTATCCGGAAGCACGCCGTAAGACGTATCCACAAAGCAGAGCGGCGGGTATAACACGCACCACCAGTTTTTTCCGTCGTGAGCTCCAATGTCAATACGGAATGCCTCGTATTCTCCGGGCGGAAATGTCACATCGCCGTATGACTTCATCGGAAAATAACTATTTTCAAAATAAACTGCCACATCATAATCACTACCCGCTTCCCTCAGGGTATCTAACGCAAGGGTACGGATATTTTCCGTCTGTTCCTCTAAAATCTGTCTGGACTGTTCAATATCCTGTGATTCCCTTAACAACGGCTCCATATATGTAACGACACGGTCTTTCACCTGAAGCTTTAACTGCTGGTCTGCTTCCGAATCACTGTTTGCCCGCACATGAAACCGGATAATCTCTGTAGCAATCCCCTGTGCGATGCCCGCACTGTCCTGCTGCCATGCCGCATATCCTTCTGCCGTGCGTATTCCTGCCATTCCAACCGTTAAAATTAAAATCACCATTATAAATACAGATAGTCTGCATTTTTTCTTTCTCATAATACTCCCCCATTCCACAAGCACTTTAATGCCGAAGAAACCGCGAACTGAATTTATTTAAGTTCTGCGATAAGCGCAGCTTTGTGCGCCTGCGGCACAAAGCTGCCAACGTCAGGTTACATTTGACGTGTAAAAAATCTTTTATTCCGGCGTTTTCGTTCTAAATGGAGTATTACCGTAAAAACACAGACTATACATTTATTTTAATTTTTAATGATTCAGCAGCCTGCTGATTCCCTTTTCCTGATTGCTGATATGCTGATGAATCACGGTCTTTGCAACCGGTACATTCTTATCACGGATCTGCTTGATAATATCATTATGTTCACTGATAATAATAGAATGTGTTCTCGCATCTTTTACATATTCCAGACGGTAACGGTACATCTGTTCCCGCAGATTGTTGATAATCTGTATCAGGCGTGCATTGTTTGTCATGGAATACAAAATATCATGGAACTTCACATCCGCTTCTACAATATTCACGGCATCCTTTGATACGATTGCAGATTCAAAGACCTTATTGGCACACTTTAATTCTTCAATCTTTTCATCGGTTACATTTTTAATGGCAAGCTCTACGACCAGTTCCTCTAATGTAGAACGCACTTCCAGTACATCCTTCATATCCTTTTCCGTGATGTGGGCAACCTCGGCACCCTTTCGCGGAATCATGATAACCAGTCCTTCCAGTTCAAGCTTACGGATGGCTTCACGGATCGGTGTTCTGCTGACCCCCAGCTTTTGTGCCAGCTGAATTTCCATAAGACGTTCTCCCGGCTCCATTTCACCTCGTAAAATTGCCTGTCTTAATGTATTAAAGACAACATCTCTTAAAGGAAGATAATCGTTGACATCCATCTTTAATTCGCCTTTCATCTGTCTGATCCTCCGTTCTTTATATAATCATTAATTAAAATTCTCTGTAATATATACCTGTCTGGCATCGCCTTTTTTCTTTAAAAATGCCTGACACGCAAGCGTGGTCTGCTCATCCGGGAAAATACCAAATACAGTCGGTCCGCTTCCGCTCATCATTGCGTTAATTGCCCCGTGGGAGAGCATATCCTGCTTAATTGTTTCAATCACCGGATATAACGGCACAGTTACATTTTCAAGGACATTGCCCATAGACTGCGCAATCCGCACAACGTCCTGTGCTTCAATTGCCCGGATAATTCCGTCAATATCAGGGTGCTTTTGTATGCCGCCCATATCGAGCTGTTCATAAACCAGCCTGGTGGATACATTAATCTGCGGTTTTGCAATTAAAATCCACATATGCGGTACAGGTGTGATTCGTGTAAGCTTTTCTCCGATGCCTTCTGCCAGTGCCGTTCCCCTCATGACACAATACGGAACATCTGCGCCTAAGCGCACTCCCAGTTCCATCATCTTTCCCATAGAAAGATTCAGTCCAAACAGCCTGTTCACACCAAACATCGTCGATGCCGCATCCGTACTGCCGCCCGCCATGCCTGCCGCAACCGGAATAAACTTATTCAAATCCACGGAAATGCCACCCGGAAAGTGGTATTCATCTTTTAATAATTTGATTGCTTTATAAATCAAGTTATTTTCGTTGACCGGCAAAAATGCAAGATTGGACGTGATACGGATTTCCTCTTCGGGAATCTTTGTCAGAATCAGCCTGTCGTAAATGCCAATTGTCTGCATGACCATGCGCACTTCATGATAACCGTCTTCGCGTTTTCCCAAAACATCCAGCCCTAAGTTAATCTTTGCTCTTGCCTTCAATCTAATACTATCCATGATTTTCTCCAAATTGTTTCTTGTATGTTGTATACACAGTTTTATTATATAAAATCAACTTTTTAAATGCAAGTAATATTTATCAGATTGCTTCTTTGTTTCTGCGGTATTTATTAGGTGCTATGCCCTTAATTCTACGGAACGCATCCCCGAAATAATTGCTGTCGTTAAAACCGCACTCAAATGCAATATCCGTAATAGAATGATTCGTTTCAAGTAACAGACGGCATGCATTTTTAATACGGACATTCACAAGGTATTCTTTAAACCCAAAGCCGGTTGCCTGCTTAAATTTCTTTGACAGATAGGAACGGCTGATATGAAACCGCTCTGCCATATCATCAAGCGTTATTTTCTTATCGTAATGCTCATAAATATAGGTGGCAATCTCCTGCATCAACTGATTATCCACATCAATTTCCTTATAGACATTATTCTCGTACTGCTGACAACGTATCATAAACAGCAAAAGCTCAAGCAGTCCCGCCTGGATAAATGCAGGCGATAAAATATCCTGTCCTTCATTTTCAAAAAGCAGCTTATTTAAGAGGGCTTCAATGTAATCACGCCGCTTGCTTGGAATTGAAATCACACCGGTTTTTAAACTCTTTGACACAATCTCATCGCCAATAAGACTTCGTATCCAGTTTAATTCCTCCTCGCGGAAGCTTAACACAAAACGTTCCACCGGTATCTTTCCATGAAAAGTGCTGCGATGGATATCCCCCGGCGGAATAATAATCAAATCGCCCCTTGAAAGCTTATAAATACTGTGATTTACAAAACAGGTACACTCCCCGTTGATCAGATAGGTAATATCATAAAACGGATGTACATGCGAGGTTTTCATCTGAAATCCTGCTTCTCTTGTAATTCTGTCAATTTTAAAATCAGTCGGCATGTCATTTAAAATACTAAAATCCACCGGAATGTTCTCTGATTTGTTTTTTTTCATACAATCCGCTCCTTTAAAACAATTTTTCTGTATTTATTGCATTTTTAAACGATATTTTCGTAGAAATTACTGTTTTTTATGTTACTATTTATATAGTCACAAATTATCTTTGCGTTGTCAAGATGATTTTTATGTTTTTAGGACAAAGGAGGGGCTTATGTCAAAACCTTTAAGCGCGGACAGGCGCAATATGATTCTGAGCGGAAATCTGATACAGGCAATTTTAATGCTTGCCATTCCGGTCATGATAAACAGCTTTATCCAGTCAATGTATAACTTAACGGATACGTTCTGGCTTGGAAGAATCGGAACAGAATCACAGGCAGCAATCACGCTTGTCTCCCCGATTCAGAATATTTTAATAAATTTTGGTACCGGCTTACAACCGCCGGTGCAATTTTAATTTCACAGTATCTCGGTGCAAAAGAAGACCGTCAGGCAAACAGCATGGCAAACCACGTATGCTTGTGTTCCCTGCTGTTTTCACTGGTCTGCGCCGCCGTCTGCTGGTGTATTACACCGGGTATTGTCGCTGGTTAGGTGCCGAAGGAAATATTTTTTTGTACGGAATTTCATATTTACGCATTGTAGTACTTGACTTACCATTCCTTTTTATGATAAATATATATACAGCGGTTAAACAATCGCAGGGTGACACGGTTCGTCCAATGCTTTTAAATGTACTGGGTGTATCCGTAAATTTGATACTGGATCCGTTATTTCTGATGAAATTCAGCTGGGGAATCAGTGGTGCAGCACTGGCTACACTGCTTGCAAAGATTCCGAGTGCTGTTCTGGCACTATATGTATTAACCCGCAAGGACAGCTGATTCAGATTAATTTTAAAGGATTCCGTTTTGAAAAGACAAAAATGCTTTCGATTCTGAAAATCGGTCTTCCAACGGCAATCGGTGGAAGTACAATGCAGTTTGGTTTTCTGCTGATGACAAAAAATGTCAATGCATACGGAACAACCGCTACAACTGCTTACGGAATCGGCAATAAAATAAACAGCATTATTACCATGCCTGCCAACGGTATCGGCTCAGCCATATCGACCATTGTCGGGCAGAATTTCGGAGCCGGTAATATTAAACGTACCGATAAATCTTATCACATCGCATTACGGATTGGAGCCGTTTTCTTATTTGTATGCGGCATGATTTTATCAAGACGTTTCATTGCCGAGCCAATCGTCCGCTTCTTTACTTCGGACGATGCAGTTGTCCCGCTTGCCACGGATTTCTTATCCATTATGGCAATCTGCTGCTGGACAAACGCATTTTATAATGTAACCCAGGGATTATTTCAGGGTTGCGGGCATACGATGATAACAATGATGGTTGATGCGTCCCGTATCTGGGTATTTCGTTTTCTTACCCTGTGGGTGTGTGCAACACTCCTGCATATGGGCGTTGAAAGTATCTGGTATGCCGTAGTAGTAAGTAATGCGACTTCCGCATTGATACTCTACATTTTATATTGGACAGGTATTTGGAAACACCGCACTGTAAAGATTGAAAAAAGTGCAGAGCCAGACCCGTCTACAACTTAATTAGCCAGTTTCCCCTATTTCGATATATCCCCGTCAGCGCATCCCCCCTCAGCGCCGGCGGGGATTCTTTTTGTACTTATATATCCCAAAATAGACCTGTACCACAAATACAAAACACAGGAGGCAGCCCATAGGGCGTACCTCCTGCTCCCCTACCGGGTTGCCACACCCTCACAGATATTTTTGTATCCGTGGACCGAAGTCAAGTAGCACGTTGAGGGACACGGATACAAATATCCATCACCGTATATAATTCGTCTTCACCTTCGCCTCTGCCTCCGGCACTGCCACACCATTGTTCTTTCCAGCTTCGATACATTTTAACATCCATGCCATATTCCGACCTAAAATACGCATCGTCTGTAAACCTTCTTTATCCTGACAGACTTCTTCCGGTGTATTGCCATGCACCATATTCCAGTAATTTGATGAAACAACCGGCATCTGCGCAATCGTAAAATACTTGTTTAACTGGTCAAGTGCCGCAGTTGCGCCGCCGCGTCTGCAGCTGACTACTGCCGCACCCGGTTTGTGTGCCATTGGATAACCTGCATAAAACAGTCTGTCAAGGAATGACGTAATCGCTCCTGAAGCCGATGCGTAGTGTACCGGTGAACCGAATACAAAACCGTCTGCATCCTTTGCCTTTAAAATTGCTTCATTTAAAGTATCGTCATTGTATACACACTGATGATTTCCTGTCTTTGCACAGTAACCACAGCCCATACAGCCCTTTACCGGCGCTGTTCCGATATGAAAAATTTCTGTTTCCACACCGTTTCTTTCAAGTTCATCTGCCACCTCTTTTAAAGCCGTATATGTACATCCTTCTTTCTTCGGACTTCCGTTGATTAATAAAACCTTCATAATTCCTCCATTTCTGCCGTTCTGACATCTTTGATTTTGTAAATTTGTAAACAACTGTATTTTACCAATACTATGCGGGAAAGTAAACGGATTATGACAAACATCAAATTACATATTGAATAAATCCGTATGTGAACCAGTATCAACCAAAGTCAGAGTAAGAACATCATTATCCTTTAAATATATCAGTAACCAATCCGGCTGAATATGACACTCTCTAAATCCTTGATATTTTCCTTTTAGTTCATGGTCACGATATTTTTCCTGCAATGGGATATTATTCTGCAGCATTGTAACCACTTGATCTAATAATTCTAAGTTTAAACCTCTTCTCTTTGCAAGTTTAAGGCTTTTCTTAAATTTACTGGTAAGTATTAATTCATATCGCATTAATCAATATCCTCCAAAGCCTCTGAAAAACTGCTGTATCTTTTTGTATCAGGGTCTTTGCTAATTTTCTTTGCTTCTTCCATTGCTTCTAACACTTCTGCCTTGTACTGGGGAAGTTCGACGCTAAAAGGAAGCCCGCCTCTTAATACACACTGTCTTAAAAAGATATTCATTGCCCCAGACATATCCATTCCCAACTGTGCAAAAAGTTCACTTGCCTGTTTCTTTAAATTCTCATCAATTCTTACTTGTGTCGGTACTGTTGCCATAAAACCACCTCCATTTTTAAATAACATTATTATATGCTGTTTTTATAATTATATTATACGTTTTTGATTTACATTGTCAATCATTTGTATCATCTTTAGTGTGCGTGTTTGCATTTTATCTTTTTTAACATTTTTATAACCTTAACTTTCCGCTTGATTTTTTTCCTGTCCTGTCCGATATATTAAATAGAAGCAAAAATACTGCAAATGCGTCGCCACGGAGGGCAGTAAAATTTATACCACGCACACCCGGTATGAATTTGAGCAGCGAAAAGGTGTGCAGAAATGAGGTTTATAATGAGTTTAAATGGAATTAATGCAGGTTATGCAGCTACTGCTGCAACAGCGATTGAAAAGGTTCAGAAAGCAGATAAGGCAACAGCTTCTTCTAAAGAATCCGCTTACAAATCCGAAGCCGGTGCTACCTACGAAACAACCGTCAGTGCTTCTTCTAAACGGACAAAAAATGCCGCACTGGTTGCCCAGTTAAAAGCTGATTCAGAAAAACGTTCTGCACAGATGCAGTCCCTTGTTACACAGATGTTCCAAAAACAGGGTATTGCTATCGGTACAGCCGATGATATGTGGAAGGTTCTTGCAAGCGGTAATTTTACTGCGGATGCCGATACGATTGCCCAGGCAAAGGAAGACATTTCCGAAGACGGCTACTGGGGTGTTAATCAGACTTCAGACCGTATTTTTTCATTTGCACTTGCTCTTTCAAACGGTGATGAAAAGCAAATGGAAAAAATGGTAAAGGCTGTGGAAAAAGGATTCTCCCTTGCTACCAAATCATGGGGTCAGGAGCTGCCTTCTATTTCAAGCGATACGCACAGCGCTATTATGGATAAATTTGACAATTGGTTTAAGGAAAACGGCTCTACTGCCACAACTACCGATTTGCTCAAATAAATCACACATTCAGGCTATGTTTTACGGCAATGCCGCTTCTTATTAAAATTATAATTTTTAAAATTTAAAACTCCGGCAGCACTTTTAAGACTGTATATTTCCAATATTTCGGGAATACAGTCGTTCTGCTGCCGGAGGTTTTTACTTCTATTACTGTCTTCTCTATTCTGTCAGATTTTCCTTAAATTTTCCTAAAACCATCAGAACCGCTATGATAATTAATATAATTTTAATGTACAGGCAGACCTCATAAAAAACACCCGTAATATCTGCCGCAAGAACTACCATAATAAATGCCGAATAAATTACAATGCTTTTCCATTTGTACTTTTTTACTTCTTCATCATCTAATGGTTTATTCTTATTTTCAACCGGTGCAAGCACCGCCATTATTATATATGCACCCAGCAGAATAAACCAGACTGCCACTTTTAAATCATGCACTCTGCAAAATATCCATATGCCGACAGTCAACAGATAGGTCAGTACAAATGCAGCGTTGCAACGCACATAAGTATCTGCATGGTATCCACCTGTATACTGGCGTACCAGTATAAATACCGAAAGAAACACTACTCCACTCCATATTTTTCCTATCCCTATACTTATCCCCAGAATCAGCACCGCACCTATCAGCTTGAAACCAAAAGTTCTATGCCATAAATATAGATTTCTTTCTTTTCTTCATCTGCCACATTTTGTCTGCAAAAAATATCTGCTGTTTTCTGCGCAATTGTGTGTATCATGCTCCCTCTTCCTTTCAATTCCGGTTACATTATTTTCATTTTTTATAATTCCACATTTTCCTTTATCAGCACGGTTTTACAGACAAACAGAAAATCCCCTTCACTCCGGTATTCTATTGTACCATGATATTTTTCGACAATTTCTCGCACATTTTCGATACCGTATCCATGCACTGCCTTTTCTGTTTTGGTCGTCTTTAACTGCGGATTGGTCTGCATGACATTTTCTTTGGTGGAATTGTAAAATTCAAAATACAGACAGGTATCGTTTCCGCAGATTGTAATGCTGATATACGGATTTTCCGCCTGACATGCCGCTTCCACCGCATTTTCAAATAAATTACCTGCCAGAATATAAACGTCCCTGTCCGGTATGCCGTCAATACTGCCTGTAACCATACATTTGACATCAATTCCTTTTTCTTTACACCTGCTGATATTCCGGTTTAACATATAATTTAATACCGAATTTTTTGTATACAGTATCTGTTCTGACATGATATGCTCCTCTACATTTAGTTCCGATAAATAGGAAAGCGCCTTTTCCTGCTCACCGTTTTGCAAATAGTCCTGTATCAGATTGAGTACCCTTTTCATTTCATGACGGTTTTTCTGTGTCATCCGGTAACGCTGATTAATTTCTTCAATATCTGCCTTCTGCTGTTCATAACTTCTTATCAGCAGTTCACTTTTGAGCTTTTCGCGATACTGTCTGTTTTCATATTTCATCATGATAAACACAATCAGATTCACGGCAATCATTCCCCCGGTGATAAGTCCCGCCTGTAAAATGCCGCGCCTCCCCGCAACCGGCTGGCTGAGTATTGCCGTAACAACCACAATGGAAATTAACGGGATACTTAATACGCCCAGTGTAAATTTTAAATCGTAAGTATCTGTCAAAATGTCCTGAAACCGGATAAATATCCCTGTAAAAATGCCTAATAGCAGCTGGGTTAAAAGCATTGCCGCCATTTTCTGTGCCGAAGCACCCTCTACGAGTTCTACATATCCCACATTCCATATCAGTCCTGCGATGCTTCCGCTGATAATCGCCGCAACCACTGAAAACATCAGAATGACCACATTGCAGATACACTTTTCAATCCAACCTTTTTCACAAAATACGAAGCTGAGTACCCTGTTACCAGCAGCGTTAATAACACTCCGTAATTTTCAAACGGTGTGAAAAATGTCTGTATTTCAAGATATACGAAAAATACCGTCACAAAAACTAGAATTGCTGCTTTTTTCTGGAATTTTCTCTTAATTCCGAGGCAGTGTATCAGAAATGCCGTTATCATTCCACTTTGCAGTAAATTAATAAATGAATCAAAGACTGTCATAATTTTCCCTTCTAATGCAGCATTTTGTATGCAAGCCACCGGCTTTTGAGCATACTGATTTTGTCTGCACTCACTGCAAATTCGTAGTTCTCATGCAGTTGTACCGTTTTCCCCTCAATCGCTGTGACATATTTTAAATGCACCATTCTTCCTCGGCTTATTTTTACAAAATCATGTGCTTCCAGCTCATCTTCAACCCGCATTAGCTTATCCCGCACGCGGATATTTTCGTTCTCCAGCAGTATCACCATATCGTGTCCGTAGATTTCCACCGCATAAACTTTATACAACGGAACTTCCACAACTGCCGTCCCGCCGCCAAACACAAACCGGCTGTATTTCTGCCCGATGAAGCGCCGGATTTCCTGCCCTGCAATTTGCAAATCGTCCTCTGCATGGCTTTTTCTGATAAACCCCAGCGGTCTGCATACAAAGGCTTCTGTGATATAATGCTCATAATTGGTCATGTATACAACCGCCAGTTGTGAATCCTGCATACTTAACCGTCGTGCCACCTGAAATCCTATGACATCGCCAAACTCGATATCCATAAAAATAATATCAATTTTATCTTCACGATAACATTTTAAAATCTGTTCCTGATTCAGATAAATGACACACTCAACCGGCTGCGGCAGTTGAAAGGTCTGTAAAATCAACGCTTTCATTTTTTCCGCATATGTCTTATCATCATCGCATATTGCAAATCTTACCGCTGTTTCCTGCATTTTTAATTTCCCCGTTTATTATAATTTATTTAAGCTGTACCCATTCCGCATTTAAAATATCTTCTTTCTTTATATAACAGATTGTATCCAGTTGTTTTATAAAAAGATACTTTTCATCTCCAAAATAAACTCCTGTACAGTCTTTTCCGCAGTCTATTTCCCTGATTAAATTAAAACTCCTGTCATACACATAGATTACTCTTTCTATACGGCTCGCTGCGTCTGTCATACTTCCCATTCCGGCATTATCCAAATAAAAATACTGACCGTCATAAGAAATACCGGCAACAAGTATATTTTTATCTGCCTGTACTTCTAAAGTTTCTTTTTGTGTTTTAAAATCATAAACATACAATCCGATACCATTTTCAAAATAAACCAATGTATCTCCCAACACAAAATAATCCGATACCTGCTTGTCAATTACTTTTTCCGCTATGCCATTTCCGTAATCATATCTGTATAACCGTTCATCGGCATAATGCGTTTTACTATCCATATCCAGCCGATATTCCATTACAATAAAATACAGATAACCGCCAAAATCTCTTGCTCCTGTAATCGCCGCACCAACTCCACTGTATTCATAGACTGTTGACACTGCATAATCCCCTATTGATATTTTCTTTATTTCCTGAACATGATTTTCACTTCCTCCGGCATTTCCCACGCTATCATACGCATAAATATCATTTTCATGAAAAACCAATGAAACAGACGAAAATTTGTCCATTGCAAATAAAGCGCATACATCTTCCCTTCCGCTTCCGTCTGAATCTATTTTACACAAATAGCCCATCCCCTCTTTCTTATGGATTACATATAAAAAATCTTTATAGTAATATACCGTTCCAAATTGATATGCCTCTCCTGAAAGTACCGCTCTGCACGCATCCGTTTTATGGGTACATTCCGGCAGTGCGCATAACACAACTCCATTTTCATTTTCTACCTGTGTATAATACAATCTTATCTTTCCGTCTGCATCATATTGTGTATAATAATATCCTCCATTTCCAGCCGCAATGTGATGTGTGTCTGTATTCCAGCTACTTTGCGTGTCCGTTACACCGTCTTTAATTTCCGGTGCTGAATGATTGTTTTTAAATACATATACATATGTGGCAATTCCCCCTAAAATTACTACCGCCGCCACAATGGCTGCTATAACCGCTATTTTTTTCTTTTTCACGTAAATCCCTTCTTTTCAATTATATTTTATTAAACAAGCTGCATAAGAAATATATTACCAACGTATTTCTCATGCAGCTTGTTCTAAAAAACTTTAATCATATTCTTCTGCCCATGTCGTTACGTCAGTTCCTCCACTACTTGAATCGACCCTGTAATGACACCTTGATTTATATACTATGTATGGTACATCACACGATTCTTCTAAATATGTACTATCAGATGTCTCATTTGAAAAATACTCATAATGGTCCGTTTTCCACAACGAATATGTAACACTTCCATCTAAGCTCATATCACAATTATCTTCAGCATCTATAGATGCCGTTGCACCATTCATGCGTAAATCTAACTCATATACAAACTTTGTGTCACCTGCATACGTCGCCCCTCTGCTATCAGCTTTTACTATTTGCAATCCAAACGCTGTTATTGTAATTACTGATAATCCCGCCGCAACAATACATCTTATACAACTACCTGCTTTTATCATATCACTACCTCCTCAATTTTTCTCTGTTATCTGCTCTTTTTCAGTGTCTTTGGCTCTTTCGGCTGATACATTCCATAGATAGAAGCTGAATTGCCAGCCTTTTTTGCAGTTGCATATGCTGCCTTTGCTGCTAATTTTAAAACTGTCTTTTTCATAAAATTCTCCTTTCTGCCCCTCTTTGCCTGCTGTCATTCTTCCCCCGCTTTATCTGAACATCAAGACGGCTGTTTATTCTATATAAAGACTGTTTGTTTACAGCCTATTATATCTTTGCTTTGTATACACCTTTGTGTATTTCTTGATTTCAGTATAATTGCATTTTTTACCAATTAAAACCCCTTTGGCATGAAACGCCGTTTTTTGACGTGAACGGCTATTTTTCGCCTCGATTCATTATGTTTATATATATAATTACATTTTTGATATATGCAAATTATCTCTGTATAACATAAGCCACACAAAAATTTTATACTTTCTGTGTGGCTTGTATATGCTTTTATTCTTCCTATTTGATACATCCACTTACAATAACGATTCATTTATATACCACCTTTGAATTATCAGAAATTGTTGCTGTATCTCCACTTATTGCCGTTATTGTAACACCGTCACCCGCAAAATCTCCCCGCCGTCAATTTCATACACAATTTTACAGCACGCTTCCACCTGCTGTTCTATATGGCTGGTCATCAGCAGTGTTCCGCCGTTTTCAACAAATGCTTTTAAAATGTCTTCGACCTTTTTTACTGACTTTTTATCCAGTCCGTTCATCGGCTCGTCTAAATCAACACCTGCGGCTTTTCCATCACTGCCTGCGCAAGTCTTAACTTCTGCTTCATTCCGACAGAATATTTTCCAACCTTTTTATTTCTGTCTTCATATAAATCAAATTGTTTTAAAATCTCTATAATCTCCGCTTCTGAAATTTTCTTTTGGATTTCCGCAAGAATTTTTAAATTTTCAAGACCGGACAAACTGTTTATAAACTCCGGTTCTTCGATGACAATTCCTGCATCATCAATAAAATCCTGCTCTTTTCCGATAATTTTTCCCCGGTAAATGACCTGTCCTTCTGTCAAAAGGGAGTATCCGCATAAAGTCTTAAAAAAGACACTTTTTCCACAGCCGTTTGGTCCTACAAATCCATAACTATTGCCCTTTTCAAACTCCATGCTTACATTTTGAAATATCAGCTCATTTTTAAATTTCTTTGTTCCATTTTCTATCTTTAAAATCACTTCGCCCATATATACCCTCATTTCTAAACGAATCTGTTATAAACCGGCACTCCGTCTGCTCTTACGGTAAGACCGCCGCACCGTTTCTCTGTCTTAGCACAAATCCATTGTTTTTATCTTTTTTCTCACAACAAGTTCTGTTACCGTATTCAACACAATTAATATTAAAATACCGCACAGGCTTTCCACCGCACCTGTATACGTTAAGAAATGTATTTTTTGTGTATACACCTCTGCCGCCAGATGTACAAATAAAACCACAAGCATAAAAAAATGCCGCAAAATCGCTGTTTTTCCTTAATATTTGATATACCGTAATTTTTCCGTATAAAACCATGCACAAAAATATCTTTACAAGCAGCAGCACTGCTGCTGCCATGTCTGCATTGCCTGTCCGGATAACCGCGCCTGTAATGCGTCCGAACAAAGCAATCCCTGCCAGCCCTGTGGCAACAAGCAGTACCGCATACAGACTGCCATGCAGGACTTTGCTTTCGCAGTGGTTCAGATACCCCTTTTTCCCATACCGATGCAGTTTCATTGAACGGTATTTTCCGGATTCATGCTGTAGAAATAAAAATATGACCAAATAAACTGCCATATAAAATACAAACACACTGATGAACCAGAACTGCCGCGTAAAAAAGTCATGTGCATAATTTTCACTGCCCAAAATACATTGTAACAATGTACTGTCTGCTGCCGGACCGGAGTTTTCCAGTGACACTCCAAGCAGAAATACATTCCAAAGCGCCGCCCACACCGCACACAGGCTTCCTATGTATTTAATATATTTTTTTGATAAATATTTTTTCATCACCGAATCTTCCTATCCTGTCTATAGGGCAGATATGACAGTCCTATGACAATAAGAACGCACAATCCGTAATTTATCACGGTTCTTGGCGCTGCAATCCATTTCCACCTATAGTATGCCGTATCCAGTATAAATGGCTGGATAAACGGTCTGCCTGCCATAAATTTTAATACACAGATAAACAAATACAGCACTAATGCCCCTGCTGCGCCTTTTTTCCCCAGCAAAATTCTTAAAACCAGCTGCAAAAATCCGATGATAAGCAGATTCACATAACTGATAATCAGAAATTTTATCATTGCACCGCATGATACAAAAAATCCACGGTCAAATACCGCTGAGGCAGCACCTGTAATCATTCCCGCCGCAAAAAATACTGCCAGATAGACACATGCTGACATCATTTGATTTTTCATATATTGAATATATAAATTCTTAACAGAATGATACCTGTAAATCGACATTGCCGTTAATTCATTCATTTTATCTGCCATTAAAAATATATAGCACCCATACAGAACCAGCGGAGAATACAGTCCATCTGTAAATGCCATTCCGCCAAAGTCATAAACGGCATATGCTATAAAAATAAACAGTACAATGAAATATTTTTTGTTACGCATTTATTTTTTCCTCTTTCCTAAAGAAAATAATCAGCAGAACGCAGGATAACAAAACCGGTAAAATAAGTGAATCCATTGTCTGTAATGCTGTTCTTATCGTTGGATTATGATATACATAGCCGTAAAATCCGTACAGAAATGTCGGTTCAAATTTTCCGATAAACCATGCAAGTCCTGCCTGCTGTTTTAAAAATGTGCACCGGAAAAATTCCAATAGAATCTGCGTACCCCAAAAATATCCCAGCATCCAAAGCAGTGCCTGATAGCTTTTCTTACAATACAGTGCGATCACACAGCCAAACAATGTATAAACAAAAGTTCCTATTAATATAGAAGGAATCCCCTGAACCATATAATACAAATACGGACTTGCCGCACTAAAACCCTCACCAAAAATGCCGTCAAATGTATTTCTCGGTATATATTCCATGCGGTTTCCCATAATGCAGTACCCAATACTCAGATAGATGATATAAATAATGTAATACCACAACGCATTTATCCACGAATACTGAAAAATCGTTGAAAGAATTACCTTCTTTTGGCTTTCTCCCCTGACATATCGAAACGTAAATAATCCGTTCTTTTCCTGATAAAACAAAATCAGCACAGCAAGCATCAGAATGAACATAATTGTTGTTGTGTATCCCTGTATATTCATATATTCGCTCAGATACATACTGCTCTCCAACATATCGTGACGTACCTGTTCTGCCTTTTGGGCATTATAATCAATGGAACTTTCATTATAATTAAACAAAATTTCAAATATTCCTGATGAAAATCCCCAATATATGAGCATACTCAATAACGAAACCGCCATTTGTATAACCCGGAATTTCCCAAATGTCCTGTATTTTGTCAGCTGCACTGCTTTCCCCTCCTCTTATGTATTTTCTCATTTCAGTATAACTGCATTTTTACCAATTAGAATCCCTTTGGCATGAAACGCCGTTTTTTTGACGTGGACGGCTGATTTTCGCTTAATTTAAATACATCAATTTACAATAACATAGCCTGCGATAACAATTACCTGATTATTTTTGATGATATATGCTATATTTCTATTACAAATCAACAAGTCTTGAACTGCACCTTTTTTATATTCATCTAATATTGAATCATTAGGTATTCCTATATATACTACAATATCAGTATCCGGAACTTTGTACATATCTTGCTTTTGGTCTAATGCCTGTAGCAATATTTTTTCTATGTATTCAAGATTCATTTGTTTGCTTGATATATAACCAAAAATATCAGTTATCTTATTCATTTATATACCACCTTTGTGTGTTTTTTTTATTCTAGTTCTTTCCACTCCTGCGCTGTCAGAATGTCAGCTTTGGAAATATAAAACACCTTGTCGCCGCTTTCTGCAAAAAGATAATCCGCATCACCGTAGTACAGCTTCATATTGCTCTGCATATTGATTTTGTTGCATACATTTCCGTCGGTATCCAATACATAAACCACTCTGTCTATTGCACTTTTGGCATCTGTGGCACTGCCGATGCCGCCATTTCCCATATACAGATACCTGCCGTCAAATGACAATGAAGCAACGGCAATCATGGCATCTGCCTTATATATCAGTTTCTGTTCTGATGAATCCAGCCTGCACTGATACAGCCCCTCTCCGATAACATAGTAATATAAAATGTTATTCTGCAAATCTACATAGTAATCCGATATGTTTTTGCCCTCTGCTACTGTCTGTACCGTTCCTGTGTCATAATCATACGCATACAGTTGATACTGAAACGACTGCTTCAACGTATCTTTGTTAATTTCATATGTTCTGACTTTAAAAAATAATTTATTGCCAAAGCTTCTTGCCCCGGAAATTGCACTTCCCGTACCGCGGTAAGTGTATATATCTTCACTTTTCTTTGTGTCCAGTTCAACTTTTTTAATCGTTTCATCCTGTTCCTGCTCACTGCCTGCATGTCCCGTATGGTCATACACATATGCCGCATTATCATGAAAAACCATACTGACAGATGTCACATTTGCATTTGGAAACAATTCACAGATTTCCTCTCTTTCATTGCCGTCCGGCTGGATTTTTGTCAGCACACCCATTCCGTTTTTTACTTTTATCATATAAATGTTTCCTTGATAATAATGAACCGGCGATGACAGATATTCTGATGTCAGAAAAAAGGCATTACACTGCACATCGCCATGATTACATTCTGCCTTACTGCACACCGCAATAGACCTTTGCACGCTCTCATCATAAAAATATAGGCACATTCCCTTTGATTTCATCTGCAAATAATAATATCCGCCCTCCGCTTTGGCAATACCGTGTACATCTGTATTCCAACTGCTCTCCTCATTTTCACCGGCTGACACCGTATCTGTCCGGATATCCACCGTTACCGCATCATCTTTGACTTTGTTGCGGTTCAGAAACCATATTCCTGCCATCGCAACGCAGACTGCTATGCAAATACCTCCGATGATATAGCTTATTTTTCTTTTTGACATAAAATCAGCCCCTTTACATTTAACAGTAAAATTTTTGCACCTAACCACTATATGTATACTTGTCTTCTGCCGGGATTCAATCCGGTTATACCGGCTGTATTTCATAAAAAGATAAGATACCCCACACTGTATGCACTTGACGACTTTATCTTTGCATACTTTGTAACCGTTGTACCGTCTTCATATGTAATATCCGCACGTAAAATCACCTTTTCCAAGTCTTCTATCAACGACTGCTGTTCTTCCGATGCACTCTGATTTTTTGCTTCTGAGTATAAACGTAAATATAAAGTTTCCGTACTTTCCGGCAGAAGCTTTACCGCGGCATTGTCATCATAAATAATTTCACGATATGACGTCGGAAGTTTTTCGTCCTCACCTTTTGCATACAAAGCCCCCGGTATATTTTCAACCGTATATGAAATCTCTTTTACATTTTCGTCTTCCATAAAAAGCTTCTGAATATCCAGATATGTCACCTGATATTTCTTCTCACCAAATGAATTTGCAATGGAATACACAGTTGTCTGCATACTTTTTCCGTCATAAAGCGCCTTTTCGTCTTGAAACTGTCTGTCATTACAGATTTCTTTCACCTCATATCCTTCGGTTTTAATATAATGATACTGATTTCCGTTTTCATCATATAAATATTCCTGTGACTGTTCTGTACTATTTTCTGCCGCCGTTTCAGTTATATTTACATAGGACTGTTCTTTTGTTTTCTGCGTACAGCCTCCTGCCAGCCCCGCTGTTACCCCTAAAATCAGCATTAATTCAACAATTTTTTTATTTTTCATACACCTCTCCGTTTCGCAGGCATTTTTACTCTAGTACCTGCCACTGTCCCTGCGCAAATTCTGTTTTCTTCATATATGTCAGCTTCATTGCCTGCTGTTGTTCATCTGCTACAATCTGTTCGGCAAAAATATAATCCCCATTTCCAAACAGCATATATCCCGCTTTGTTAATCGGAAGTTCATATAATACATTTCCGTCTGTTGCAAGAACAATACATTTACGCGTAATTTCTGTTTTTTCATTCGATTTTGCATAGGATACCCATTCGCCATTATACAGATACAAATATTTTCCGTCATAAGACATTTCTGCAATACCCATTTCTTTTCCTGCATTATAGAGTTTCCGGGTCTGCTCTGTTTTTATATCATACACATACAAGCCGTCTGCATATGCGAAATAATAAATTTGCTCCTGTTCTTCATCGACCGCATATGACGTAATCTCTGCATCTATTATTTTTCCGGATTGTCCGGTCTGATGATTATACGCATACAGTCCCTGATAGGTATAGGTCCATTCCTGCCCCGACTCATTTTTATTAATTGTCAGACCGGATAATAAAAAGAACATCGTATTTCCGTAATTTTCACACTGTGAATCGCCCCGCTTACACTATTCCACTCTACAACACGCTCCTGTGATTACCGTCTAATGTGTATCTTGTAATTGTTTCGGTATGTTCTTCACTGCTTCCCTGATTTCCCGCACTGTTATACACATAAACGGCATTTTCATAAAATACCAGCTTGGTATTGGAGGTTCCGTCATAGTCATATACCTTGGTAATTCTTTTTCGCTCACTTCCGTCCGGACTAACCTGAATCAGATTTCCTTCTGTCCCCAGCAGATAAAGGAAGCCATTATAATAATAAATCTGAAATCCCGAAGCGTATTCTGCCGCCTGCGCCGTCCTGTCATAATAACGCACATCTCCGAAATACGCATTACACGCCGCGTTATCATGATTGCAGTCTGCTTTTGCACACAACTTTATACTTTCCTGCGTATCATCGTCCCAGTACATCAAATACAGCGGTTCTTCCGGTGTCAGATAATAATATCCGTGTTCACCTCTTGTAATACACTGTATTTTTGTTCCCCAATATGCCTGATAATCCGTTCCGTCATCTTTTAATGCCTCTAACCGCATCGGCTGTTCTAATACTGTATTCCCAGCCGTAGTAATATTGGCTGCTACGTTTTGTTTGTTCTTTGTCCCACAGCCTGCTAATACCATACTGCATACAAAAATTGCCGTGCCTGCTTTTAATATTGTCTGAAAATGCTGTTTTTTCATCACATTCTCCTTTCTGCCCCTATTTGTACAGATTCAATGTTCTCGATAAAACTATCACAGCCGGAATCATCATTGTCATAAAATCTTTCATCCCACTGCACATGATTAATACAAACAGACTGTATACTACTATCATACCTCCCATAAATCGTGCTAAATTTTTATCCTTATCAGGAATTTTTGCTTTTTCTTTCCTTATTTTTACAATCTGTGCAGTGATTAAAATACATGCTATGCCCAAAAATCAGCAGTACAAGTTCCCGGACTGACATTATTCATTTCCCCCTCATAACATTTTTACTATTTTCGTCTTCTCAGCAATTTTAGCCTTCAAACAGATAAAATCCTGTGCCACCATACGGTCATAGCCAATAACCTTTTCATCTTTCATCAATTTACATACAACAACAAGTGCTTTTGAAGTATATACTTCATCTTCAACTTCAATATGATTTATTTCAGAATAACAAATCTTAAATCCACCGGAATAGTAATAATCTTCATCAAACATAAATAGCATTATAAAATATGATATATGACCAACAGTTAATGCACCCCATATGAGCAATGCAACATTATAGTCAAGCTCATAAAACCCCCTATTCTCATGTATCGCAATAATAAAATGCATCTTATATACAATAACAAGTGTCAGCAAAGCCAATATTCCACATATAAGCGGGTCCCGTTTATTTTTCTTATAATATCCATAATACTTTTTATAATGATTCTTTTTCATGATTTATACCCATTTATCCGTTTGTGCAACATTACCTTAAATAACACGCCGTGTATCAATAATTTTAAAATCAGCAATTATCCACTTTCAAAATACCGCTGTACCCAAATATTAAAGCAATTATCATAATAACCATATTGATAATCAATGCACCATTTTGAATGTCCTCTTTCAATACAAATTTTAAAATAATCAGCACAATATTGGCAGTCACGCTTAAATTTCCCCTGCTTCTTTCATTTTACTTTATCGAGTATCCACATAAGCTTTATTTTTTTGTAAAAGATACATATTTCTCACATTCACCATTGCCAATACAATTATCAGTCCCGTCACGATTCTTCCCCAGCTTCCGCCGGCATTATTTATTACCATGTAAATTCCTGTTATTCCTGTAATAATTAAAAGTATTCCAACTGTTATAACAAATTTTTTATTCATCCCACCTATATCCCTTCAATTATTCTAATACAACAATATGTATCACAAAACAGCCTGTTTTCAAGACACATGACGTACTTTGTCGATATTCCGACGTACTTTGCATATTTTCACATATTTTACGACTTGTAGCTTTTCAATTTTATATATGAAGATATACCTAACAATAAAAATCCTACTGCCGTATCTACATATAAATCTTTCAAATCATGACAGAATAATTGATAAAAATTCAAATAATCCACCGTAAATCCCCACAAAGCAGAGTCTATCACTGATGCTGTCATTGCTGTTAAAAACAGTATATACGCATAGGCATAGTATTGATTTCTTTGTTTCCATTTTATATAAACAACGGTGACAGTACTGAATATCAATATTTTCTGTATAATTATCACAGCCGTCTGCATATGGATATTAAAAAAACTATATAACGCCGACTGCTCCCGATTTAATACCATTTGTATACGCAATGCTTTTCCGATAAGATTTATGTCCGGCTGATACTGGCATATTATTACCTTTATAAGCTGGTCTGCCAATACCGCAAACACTACATATGCAATTAATCTTTTCTTCTTTTTCAGCAGATTCTGCTTCATCACCGTTTTAAATATCCCAATACTAATGCCTCCGCTGACCACAATATATGCCAGACTGCTGATAATCTGCCACACCCCGCCAAACCGGTATGCCCGCCATAGTACAAATAGCACGGGAAATATTAAAAAATACCACATTACTATCTTCCTCATATTATTTTTATTGATTTCGATACTTATTCAAAGAAAAGATTTATCCCCAGTCCCACTCCAATTACAAATTTTAAGATACATTTATCATTTTCTTATTTTTTGTGTTCTCACTATCATCAAAAAAAATGTTATTGCCATAATTAAAATAGAACAAATTAACGACAATGTTATTATATTAATGCCCAAAGATAATTTAACAACAAGATTTTTCATAACCCAATATGAAATGTTAAATACTAAATCCATATATATGTGATTGAAATTACGCAATATATTTTTGTTGCTATATCTAACTTACCAGTATTTTTATTTTGAAATGTTATTATGTTGATAAAATCCAATCTTAAATTAATCCTTTTTAATATTATTGACATTAAAAAATATCCATCAGTTAATGCAAATGGTATTAAGTTGATTAAAATTAATTGAAAATTGGAAAATGCTATTAAATAGAAAAAATCACATTGAAACACTGATGCAAACATTGAAAAAAAGCAAATATAATAAAATTTGCACAAACACCAGCAATATAAAATTTTATACGTTCATATGTAGATGCCAAATATGTTCCCGGTGTTATTATATAATACATCGGTATTACATTCATATATAATGAAATTCCTAATTTGCTTGGCACAAGTCCATGTTGCAATCCTACTAAAATATGAGCAAATTCATGAAATATTAAAGAAACTATCATGCTAACTATTATTACTATTATTTTCATCAAATACAACCCTTGAGTTTTTTGACCTGCATAAGCACTAATTATAAATCGATTTTGAATAAGCAAATTTATACAAATAATTATGGATACACTAATTAAACCTAGAAAAATGCTGTAAAGAACTCGAATTATACCTTTATCTATTTTACCCAAACCAGTTATATCAAATTCTTTTATATTAATAGAAGATCTCTTTAATTCACTTGAAATATATTTTTCTTCATTTCCCTTAATAAATTTTGATTTCGCAAGCTTTTTAATCATCTCTTCTACTTTATATTCAGGATATTTTACTGACATAATTTCTGTTATTTTCTCAATAGAATTGTGTCCATTAAATAACTTCAATGCACTTACTACAATTTCCAAAAATGATTCTTTACAGAAATAATTTGCACTACCCTCCTTTGAACAAATAACATATATGTCTTCTTTATTTTTATATTTATACAGTATTTTCCATTCGATATCTGTGTATGCACAAGGACTTGACATCTTTCTCACCTCCCATTTGCTATATAATTTAATAAGTACTCATTCGTAAATTTTCTATAATTGCAAAAACCTGTTGTATGTTTTACATATCTGCACTGTATACAAATATTTTTACACCAACAATTTTTACAATCACACATATTATCCCTGTTATATTTATTAATATTGTTAGTTACATAAGAAAAAAATTGACTGTTTTTTAATGCATTTTCATTTATTGCATAATTATTGTCATCAACAAATACATGACATGAATAACAACTTCCGTCTGTATTTACAGCAAATTTTTTTATACCTGCATGACAATCTGCATTTCTTATTTTTCTCTGTTTCAATATATTTACTAATGCTGTATAATCATCAATGACTATAGGATGTTCTGTATGAAAGGATTGAAACATATAATCATATGCATATTTTATATAACCAAATGTCTGTTTCTCATCACTTTTTGCTCCCAATGCATTAAGTTCATCATCTTCCTCTAAAATAGCCGGCACTAAATGAACTGATGTAAAACCTACTTCTCTTAACACTTCAATATCATGTTTTCCAGTTTTATAAAAATCAAGAACATTTCTTGTTGTATATGTCGCTTCAACATTAATAACATAATCGGGATGTAACTTTTTAATTAATTTCAACTTTAGTTACTACACTATCAAATGTTTGCATTCCGTCTTTTTTGATTCGATATATATTATTTTCTTTTTTCCCATCCAAACTTACAGTTATATTAACTTTATGTTCATAAAAATACTCTATAATCTCTCTATTAAACAACAATGCATTTTGTATTTTAAACTAAATGAAGGTTTTTTACGATTATTTTTTATACAATATTCTTCAATTAATTCAACTGCCTCTTTTATTTTATGAAATGCAAGCAGAGGTTCTCCACCAAAAAAATGAACCGCTTTTATTCCATCTATAAAATAATTATCATATTTTTCATAATACATCAAAATCTTTTCACTAGATATTTCTTCATATTGATTATCAAAATGATTTCCGTAATAACAATATGAGCAACGCATATTACAATTATGTGTAAGAACAAATGTCAAAGTATCACACATTCTATTTGTTTCTTGATAAACCATTTTAGGTAACCTGTCATTAAATTTTCGATTATCCGCAACTATCTCTATTGCTTTTTCTTTATCCTTTTCTTTTATTTTATATAATGATAACATTTTTGTATCAAAGCAAAAACCTTCTCCTGTATCATTAACACAACAATATATATCTTTTTTGTACATTTTGCCAGTAAATAAATTCATATACTTTGCCCACTTTCTATAATTTGTTTATCTTCAATCCTTAATATTCTTGCCGTTTGCGGCAAAATTCCGTAATCGTGTGTTGCACAGACAATAGTCGTATTTTCCTGTAATTCCAAAAAAATCTTCATAATTTCCTGCGCCGTATGGTGGTCCAGTGATGCTGTCGGCTCATCTGCGAATAAAATCCGAGGCTTTTTTACAACTGCCCTTGCGATTGCAACTCGCTGGCGCTCCCCACCGGATAATCTATACGGCTTCTGATTTATCAAATCTTTTAATCCGAGCCGCTCCAGTAAATCTTTTGCCTGCTTTTCGACATTTTTCTCATAGCTTGCCGTACAGACATTTTCAAGCACCGTAAGATGCGGAATCAGAAAATGATGCTGAAAAACAAATCCAAAATTTTCATACCGGATTTCATTTTTATTTTTTGCCCCGGAAATCAACACATCATCTAAATATATTTCTCCCGCTGTCGGTGTCTTTAATAAGGAAACGATATATAATAAAGAGCTTTTTCCCGACCCTGACGGTCCCAATAAAGATACAAACTCACCACTCTGTATGTCAAAGGACACATCTGAAAATATGGTTCTTTTGGTTCTCCCGTCAATATATTCCAAATCAATATTCTTTACACCCAGCATTTCCCTACCTCATTTCTATAATGGCTATCAAATCTTTTTTTGCAAATTTCAATATTGTTACTAAAATGGTTACAACTACAAATACCGCCATAACAATGATTGTATAAAGCAGTGATTGAATCGAAAAAATGGACAGTATCTGTCCCATTGGTTCAAAGACTGATTTTGCAACCAGTGTCAAAAATCCATACGAAATCACAAGCCCCAGTATCCATGAAATAAAGACCAGCGCTATAATTTCTGTGATAATATTTTTAAATAACCAGCTCTTTTTATACCCAATGGCATATAAAATTCCAAATTCCTCCATTCTGTCATTATAGATGGTTTCAAGAACAATACAGACTGCGGCAGAAATGCTCACAGCGATTACAATGACGATGACAAACATTAAAAATTTGATACTGCTTATTATTCTCTTTAAGCGTTTTTTTGGCATACGACAATGTCATTGCCGCTGTTTCATCGTGACTCATCGCATCCAGCATGATATTCATTGTATCCAAATCTGCTTTGGGTGTAACAAGCAGTCCAAATGTGGTATTTTGAAAATCCAGTCCAAGTTCTTCCAATTCTTTCTGTCTATAGCTTTTTGTCCCAAAAGCCATATAGCTGTCCCCTGAAAATGCCCCTGTAATCGTATATTTTCCGTCAATCTGTTCCCCTTCATCGACTGCACTGCCAAATGTATCCCCAACGGATAAACCTTTATTTTTCAACATGTCTTCGTGCATAATCAGTTCGTAACTGTTTTCCTCCGGCAGTCTGCCCTCTGTTACCGTCAGCGAAAAATCATCAAATATTTCTCTGATATCCGCTTCTTCCATAAATGCAGCATAACCGCTCGTTGTTCCGAAAATATTGTTAATCACTGTATACTCCAGCAGTATCGGGTACGCATTTTCCACGCTGTCATCATTTTTAATTTTTTCTACGGTTTCATTCTGCAAAAATGAAGACCCGCCTACCGGATATACAAATGAAAAATCATTCAGACATGCAATATTGGAATATTCGACTGTTGAAAAAATAGACTGCACCAGCGATGTCACAAAATAGATTGAAAATACCGTAAGCGCCATAACAAAGATTAAAGAAATCCCCCGCCGTTTATTGGATAAGTAGTATTTAAACATATTTTTCATAATTTTATACCTTTCAGTACCAAAATATCTATTTAATTTTCATAAAACATATCATCATTTTATAATATTATGTATAAAGATATGCCTTTATAATAAACCTACAGTAATACATCTGTATAACATTAATAAAGGCATATCTATACTATGTTTCATAGCAGTCCTTATGTAATTTATTATCCTGCTATTTTACCACGCGTTTGAATGTATTAACAATTAATGCATACACCACCGCCAACACCTGGAATTACAAGTTCTTCTAACTCATCTAATTCCACTTCGGTAATCTGGACATTTTTTAATTCTTCCACCTTTGTCACCTCCCCATTTTTTATATTCAGAAATGAAACTTTCACAAATGATAGTTCATTTTCTGCCACTATAATAATCAATTCCCAGACTTCAATTACATTTTCATAATTTAAGCCTTTAGATAAATTTATTAATTTTTCAGCAATATTTGCCCACTTACTCTTTATATCAGATATTTGTAAAATAAATTCTTCCTTTTTACTGTCTGTATATACAGTTTCAAATATTTTTAAAAAATCCCCTCTATAAAAATATTTAGATTTATCAAAACCAGCAATCGTTATAGCTAATACTTGAGATTGTAATACTAAATATCTTTTTAAATTATTATCTTTTTTACAGCTTTGCTTAAAAAATAATACAAATTCTAAAAGCTTAGAAATGCTTTTAGTCAAATTATTTCTCAGCTTTTCAATCTGCAACAATACCATCTCACTCTGATTTGGTTTTTTATAATCTTTCGTTTCTTCTATAATATAAATATCTTTGTTAATTCCTACTCCTAAAAATTCACATTTCCTTACAGCATTAAGTTTATCAATATCAATCCATACTGAATGATATTTACTTAACGATGACGATGCTTCACAAACCAAATATTTTTTCTTTTTTAAATCAACTCCATATATTACAATCATATGCTGCGTCATATGTTTATTGGGTGATATATTTCTAAAAATTCTAGGATTCAAAAGGCGAAACAAGCCATATCTATCTGTCATAGCCATAACACAATGTCCATTACTTATTGCATTTGTAATAAGTTCTAAATCTTCCTCATTGCTTTGATTACTGTAATGTTCTATATTAATTTTAGTATTTTTCGCAAAATTCTCATATAAATCTGTTGAAACGCCTAAAAGTGTATATACAGATGTTCCTTTAGAATTCAAATCTATAAAATTAAAGTCTAATGCTGTTGCATCTAATAATATTTCTGAAGGTGTATAATATATCCCTTCCGATGCTAACGCAACTACAAATGATTTAATTCTACAATCAGCTTTATTTTCTCGATTTAATTGTGACTTATCAATTTTTAACTTCATTTCTATTTCCCACCATTTATATTGTTCTTGCGGTCATGTCTATACTATACCCATTTCCTTTCTCTGTTGCCATTTGTTTTTCGTTGGTGATTTTTTGTTGGTTTTTGTTGCTTTTCGTTGGTTTCTATACTATAATTATATTAAATATTGAGTTATAAACGAGGGGGACAATTACAGATGACAGAACATACACTTCGTGTTCTTTTAGTGGAAGATGATGCCACTTCATGTATGGAAATAAACGATTATATCAGCCGGTTAGACGATGTTACACTGGTCGCATCTACAAATAATGCTTCAACTGCTATTGAGTATATGAAGGAATTTCTTCCCGATGCCGTTATACTAGACCTTGAACTGCATCAGGGCGGCGGTGACGGACTCTTTTTTCTGGCACAGCTTCAGCAGCTTGAACTTTCCAAACACCCATATATCCTTGTAACCACCAATAATTCAAGTAATATTACCTATGAATCCGCAAGGCAGCTGGGGGCAGATTTTATTCTTGCAAAGTATCAGGAAAATTATTCTGCACAGTATGTTGTGGAATTTCTGCGCATTATGAAAAAAAGTGATTTTTTCTGAGAAAGGCAAAACAGCTTCTAAAATAACAGCCACTGAACCGTCTGAATCAAAAGACAAAAGGCTGATTCAAAAAATCCAGCATGAGTTGAATTTAATTGGTATCAGCCCGAAAGTTGTTGGTTACCGCTATCTTACCGATGCAATCCTTGCCACCATTAACGAACCAAATACTCACATTTTTAAAATGCTGGGTGAAAAATATAAAAAAACAGATGCCAGCATCGAACGTGCCATGCAGAATGCTATCAACCGTGCATGGCGTACTTCCGATATTGATGATTTGCTGACTTACTACACCGCGAGAATCCATTCACAAAAAGGTGTTCCGACTATTATGGAATTCATATTTTATTATGCGAATAAGATACAGAACCAATTATAAATTTAAGTATCAACTTATTAATAATTTTTAAAAATAAGTTCCCATATTTTCCAATAAAGACTGCTCATTTTTACCTCCTGGTTTTAATGTTCAAGCTAAGCTTATAGCATCTGCCGGAAATAAAAAATTAGTTTTTATTGTTGTTTTTTCGTTGCTTTTTGTTGTTTTATGGAACTATAGGTGATTTTATGTACGCTGCTATTATTATTTCACACTTTTTTTATATTAATTTGCTGCTTTTACTGTTATTGTAAAATTTTAAATCTGAATGATTTATTTTTGCGCTCCCGGATTTTATTTACTCTTTCCGCACTAATTATCGCTTGCGGTCTGTGTTTTATACATTCAATGATATATCCTGTTGCTATGTTTTTAGTATTATTCGTTTTTTATATTTTTATTACACTATTTACAAAAACCGACTGGTCCACATCTTTGAATGCCACAATCATTTCTATTGCAATGAGCCTGGTTTCTTTTACAATTTCCAGTTTTGTTTTCTCTACGCTTGTTTTTTTCATGTATTCATATATTAATATCAATAACCTTGTAGTGATTAAATTATTGAACGGATTTTTACAGTATTTTATAATACATATTCCATTTCAATTTAAACGTCTGAAAAAGGGCATGCCATTTTTATATGAACTTCAATTAAACAATATCGGTACTTGCATCAGCCTGCTCATATTAATATGTTATATTACTGCAAGCATTTCTAATACAACTGAAAATAATTACCTGCCGTTTATCATTCCTCTTTTCCTCATCTTCCCCTGCGCGCTCCTCCTGATTTCATGGTGGCGCGCTATTATAACGAGGAATTACCGCAGAAAGCTCCAGCAATTTGAAATGCAGAAACTAAAAAATGAACTTGTCCAGAAAGAACAGGAAATTGCCCGGCTTTTAGAAAATAATAAGGCACTGGCACAAATTATCCACCGAGATAACAAACTCATTCCCGCCATGGAACTTGCCGTAAATACATTTCTGCAAAACCGGAATACTTTATCCCCACAGCAGCTTAAAGAGCAGGGTCTTGCCCTTGCCGCTCATTTACAGACAATGTCACAGGAACGTAAATTCAACTTGGCCGAATACCAGACAAACGGACAGCCGCTTGCCTCTACCGGTATCTGTGCTGTTGATGCCATTCTTCAATTAATGTATCAGCGCGCCCTACAGGAACAGATTGATTATACCCTTCGTATTGCCGAAAACATCAAAACCACTGCCATGCAGTCCCTTTCGGAAGAAGATTTTTCCCATTTGCTGGCGGATTTGATTGAAAATGCGTTTATTGCAATGTCCGATGTACCGGATAAAAAAATTCTCATTAACCTTGGGCTAATGGGAAATCACCTGTCTGTTGAAATTTCCGACAACGGACAGCCGTTTTTACCGGAAATTTTCAGGACTTCGGATTGAAAGCCCACACGACACACGCCGGAAACGGCGGAAGCGGCATCGGCTTATGGACATCTGGAAACTCAAGAAAAAATACCGCGCCTCACTGGTTATTACGGAATATGCGCCCGGTACGTATTCCTATACAAAGCAGATTTCACTGATATTTGACGCCAAAAAGCACTATATTATCCAGACTTACCGCAGGCGGGAGCTTGGACAAATCCGCTTCCGTGACGACTTATACATATTTCCGTGCTAATCCCCATTCCGCAGGCATTTTAATCCCGGAAATCGCGAACTGAATTTATTCAGTTCTGCGATAAAAAGGGATTTTTCACACTAATATGTTTTATCCGGGCAGTTTTCTTACTCTAAAACGTTCTGCCCGGATTTATGCCCTGTCCTTTACTTTGCTTATTATCTCACTTATGACCTTACTTTATTCCCCTGCTGTTACCTTGCCGCCTTTACTAACAGCAGCTTATCCCCGCGTTTGACACGCTCGCTGGCGCGGTCTGCAAGAACGTGGTTGCCGTTTTTAATCGAATCGACCGTAGTGTGGTATTTCTTTGCAATATCCCAGAGCGTTTCCTCACCGGTTGCGATATACCCGATGATACTTGGGAATTTTAAGGAACTCATTTTCCTCATACTCCTCTACTTCACACTCCATGACCGACTCGGTTTCACACGGCGCAAAACAGATTGCATCAAGTCCCACGCTTCCCTTAATCTCCATTTCATTACTGCCCGTCATGGCAGCGCTTAACTGCTCTACTCCTGCATTTACGACATACTCCATATTAGTAATCTCCTCGTCAGACTTTACCTGTATTTTATTGGAAAACGGAACGGCGGCACGAATACTGCCATTGGTGCTGCATCATTGGCAGTTACATAAAACACATTTGCAATAATCGCACCGTCAACCAGCAGACCATCTTCTTCAACGGTAATGTCGTCAATCTGCGCCACCCCGGTACAGTTGCAAATCTGCAAAATGTTGGTGTACTCCCCGGTATTCATGCGGTCCGAAGCACGGCAGCGCGAATTGTTACGCACCAGCAGCTTATGAAAGACCGATGTCTGCGTGGTGTTGATGACATTTTTAACCGGCGAATAGACATCTGTAAGAATAGTTTTTTCCTTTTCTTCATATACCTTGACGTCCAGCGCCAGCACCAGTTCTACCTGCACCTCTTTATTTTCGCCGTCATAATCCGGTTTTACCTCAACATTGGAATTGACCGGGTAATATTTGACGTAGCTGATCATATCCGGCGTACAGCCTGCGACATCTAATTTTCCGCTGAAATTCTGTGTTGTTTCATACCACTGTGCCATACTGTTTTCTTCTGTGGACGAATACATTACAAATACATTCATTTCCCCCGCAATTTCCATGCCGTCATCGGTCAGTCTTGTCGTGAAGCTGCGTACATCGACATCTTCCCATAGCAGTTCCGCTACCTCCGGCTTTCCCGCAGGAATCAGAAAGCTTTCACGGATACGCAGGTTATCCCGCATTGTCACGGCAAGCTGCGAATACTCCACATCGGTCGTTTTAAGCTGTAATTTGTCCTCGTCCTGCATTTCCAAAAGTCCGCAGCCAATCGGCGTATCGTGAATTTCTTCACATACAACGGTCAGTGAAATGATTGCCTTTACGCTTAATTTTCTGGAGTGAATCATTTTCACCGTAATATCTTCTAATTTTGCCTGACAGGAAACATATGTATTCTCGCAGTCCCCGGATAAGTTCACAACTTCCCCGATATTCATTGTCCCCGTCATTTTAACCGGAAGCACGGAATTTTTTCACCGCTTTCACTGCCCGCATACAGCACTGCAAAATCCATTCCGCCTGTGACTTCTGCCCGGTCGCCCACCGCTTTGACCGTATCAATATGGACACTGCCACGTTCTTTTACAATGGTTTCAATGTCTGCCTTGCTGTCCGGGACGTTAAAATCATCATCCAGTGTAATCTGCATGGTGTTACTGCATACAATTTTATTTTCATGAATTTCTTCTCTGTCGATTCTCAAATCAAATCTCCCTTCCCAACTATTTTCTATATTTTTATTTTATGTATGCCCGTTCCCTTTTATGCACTTTTTAATTACCGTTAAACAGCTTTTATACAATCCTGCTGCCGCATCAGGCTGATGGCTGTTTTTTCATTACATACAAAACACCACCGACTCCTCCCGCTTTTCAATTTTTAACACAATATACGGCGTGGTTGGCAGTTCCGTTATATCCTCTCCTGCCTCCGGCCCTAATAAATCGACATCTGCATAAACCGCATTTGTTCCCAGATACAGATCATTGACACGGATACTGTAGCCGCTGGTCGGCTGTGTGCCGTAGCCTGCCACGATATACGTTGCATCCTTTGTGGCATAGGTCATGCGCAATGTGTTCGCTTTTTTGGCTTCTATCAGTTTTTTAATTCCACAGGGATTTCCTCCTCTTTCACTACGGTATATTCCAGCCCCATGACCTTACTGCTGTCCTTTTTTATGACGCTGCACCCGCTAAGGAATACCGCACTAAATACGCCTGCCACAATCAGAACGGATGCAAGCAGACACAGTCCGCAGTCATAAATCTCAATCCATTTTGCCGGAATTTTTGCCGGAACATTTCTACATATTTTTCTTTTCTGCTTCATAAAAAACTCCGCAATAAGACTTGTTACATCTTATTGCGGAGTTTCCTGCTTTATTCTTTTTATCTGTTAATGTCTATTCAATCACATACCCTTTGCTGCGGATAACGTCAATTACTGCATCAACGTATTTTTCACAGGTTTCGACATTACCTGCTTCTACCATGACACGTACCAGCGGCTCTGTTCCGCTTTCACGGACTAAGATTCTGCCGTCTGTGCCCAGTTCCTTGGCTGCGCGCTCTACCATTGCGCGTACATCGGCATCATTTTGTGCCTGTGTCTTATCGGTTACACGTACATTTTTTAATACCTGCGGATAAATTGCAAGCGGCTCGGCAAGCTGGCTTAACGGCTTTTTCTTTGCCAGCATGACTTCCATCATCTTCAATGCCGTGATAATACCGTCACCGGTTGTCGCATATTTGCTGAAAATGATATGACCGGACTGCTCACCACCCAGACGGTAGCCGTTCTTTGACATACATTCATATACATACTTATCACCGACCTTGGTCTTTTCATAGTCGATGCCGACTGCATCAAAAGCCTTGTACAGCCCAAAATTGGACATGACCGTTGTAACGACTTTATTATCGACAAGCTTTCCTCTTTCTTTCATATAACAGCCATAGATATATAAAATATGGTCGCCTGTAATCACATTTCCCTTTTCATCCACACACAGACAACGGTCTGCATCTCCATCAAATGCAAATCCGGCATCTAAGTGTTCCCTAAGTACCAGCTCCTGCAGGCTTTCAATATGCGTAGAACCGCAGTTGTTATTGATATTGGTTCCGTCCGGTTCTGCATGAATCACGTATGTTTTTGCGCCCAGCGCATCAAAAATGCCCTTGGCAAGTGTCCATGCACTTCCGTTTGCGGCATCCAGACCGATACGCGTTCCCTTAAAGGAGTAAATTGCAAGGCTCATCAGATACCCCATGTAGCGGTTTCTGCCTGCCGTATAATCCACGGTACAGCCGATTTTTTCCTTTGTCGCAAAAGGAAGCTCCGCCATATCGCCATCTAAATACTTTTCAATCTCATCAATGACATCTTCGCGCATTTTTTCGCCCTTGTCATTAATCAGCTTAATGCCGTTGTCGTAAAATGGGTTGTGGCTTGCGGAAATCATAATACCGCAGTCAAAATCTTCTGTCCGCACCACATATGATACGCTCGGTGTCGTTGTTACATGTAAAAGATACGCATCTGCACCGGATGCCGTAAGTCCTGCAACCAGTGAATATTCAAACATATAGCTGCTTCTTCTGGTATCTTTTCCGATAACAACCTTTGCTTTTCCATCCTCGTGGTTCTTTCCATAATACCAGCCTAAAAATCTGCCGACTTTATAGGCATGTTCTACTGTAAGATTGACATTGGCTTCCCCGCGGAAACCGTCTGTGCCAAAATATTTGCCCATTTTAACTGCTCTCCATTCTTTGAAATTTAAACATCTTCGATTTAAGGATTTTACGCTTCGTAGCCGTTTGGATTGTTCTTCTGCCAGTTCCATGAATCGGCACACATCTTCTTTAAATCACGCTCTGCCTTCCAGCCCATTTCCTTATAAGCCTTGCTTGCATCGCAGTAGCAGGTTGCAATATCACCTGCACGGCGCGGCTTGATTTCGTAAGGAATATGCACGCCGGAAGCGGCTTCAAAGTTCTTGACAATATCCAGTACGGAATAACCGTGTCCCGTACCGAGGTTGTAAATCTTTAAGCCCGGATTTTCCTGTAATTTTTCAATTGCTTTAACATGTCCGAGGGCAAGGTCTACAACGTGGATATAATCTCTTACGCCTGTTCCGTCCGGTGTATCGTAATCGTTGCCAAAAACACCGAGGCACTTTAACTTGCCGACAGCAACCTGTGTAATATACGGCATCAGATTGTTTGGAATACCGTTCGGATTTTCACCGATTGTTCCGCTCTCATGCGCACCAATCGGGTTGAAATAACGCAGTAAAATGACATTCCATTCCGGGTCTGCCTTCTGGATATCCGTTAAAATCTGCTCTAACATGCCCTTTGTCTGACCGTATGGATTGGTAATCTGTCCCTTCGGGCATTCTTCTGTAATCGGTACAAATGCCGGATCGCCGTATACAGTTGCTGAAGATGAGAAAATGATATTTTTTACGCCATGATTTCTCATGACATCAAACAGCACCAGTGAACCTGAAATGTTATTCATATAATATTCAAGAGGCTTGGCTACTGACTCACCAACTGCCTTTAAACCGGCAAAATGAATGCAGGATTCAATTTTTTCCTGTGCAAAAATCTTTTCCAATGCTTCTTTATCATTAATGTCTGCTTCGTAAAATGTTACCGGCTTTCCTGTAATCTTTTCTACTCTCTTTAACGCTTCCCTGCTGGAATTGACAAGGTTATCCACGACAACAACCTCATATCCTGCGTTCTGTAATTCTACAACTGTATGGCTTCCGATGTAACCTGCTCCACCTGTTACTAAAATTGACATAAATCCTCCATTCTGCCCGTTTCGGCATTCTGATGTAAATTTTTCACCTTCCGGTTTTATTCATAAGGCACTACGTCCTTGTAAATCTCTTTTAAGTCTTCTCCAAAGTAATCTGACTTTTTAAGACTGCCGGCCAAAGCTTTTTTAAGAACTTCGGCGTAAACTTTCGTAAAACGTTTCGCCGTATCTCCGTACATATGTCCCTCTCTGTCCCAGAAATCTCCTTCTTCCCTGTCAAAAGCCTCAAAAGTAAGGTAATTAAAATTATAATACTCCACATTTAATTTCTGCGCAAGGTTTCTGATATAAGAATCCGCCTGTGCAAATTTTTCTGCATACTGCGCGACGGTTCTTGGGTCCTGCGTGACCGTCGTAAAAACAATCTGAATATCATTTTTTCTGCACAGCTCTACCATTTTTTCAATATACTGACATTCGCTCTGTGCAACAAGGCTTTCGTCCCAGCCAAGTACCGTTGTCTTTGCTTTAGACGCATTTTTTGACTTATTAATAAAGCCCTTTCCTTCATAGACATCATTTTTATCCATGCTGACAACATCCGGTGAATATTCCTTATAATCCTTAGACAGCTTCTTTGACACCGTCTTATCAATCATGTAATAACACTGCCAGTAATTCGTCCATTTTAAAAATGCCCCTCGGTATTCCTCTTTTGCGATTCTGCTAAAGAAATAGGAAACCTTTAACAGACTGTCGGGATAGCCGTTATACACCTGATGAAACAAAATACTCTCATCGTGGCGGTTAATCAGATACTGGTAATCAATATCCAGCACGACGACCTTAGGACTGCTTATTTTTATGGCATACTGTAACGTGTAATAGGCATCAATCATATACTCACCGCCGATGCACATATTCATGGCACCGGCATCAAGCCCGCTCTCCAGTTCATCGGTTGCAATCCCATAACTGCCGTGCGATGTTCCTAACACCAGACAGTCCGGATTCGTTGTTTCAAGTTCATGAAACATAACCCGTGTCAGTCCCGGCTGTACGAGCATAAAATTCAGCAGATTATTTAAAACCACTACCAAAGCCACAAAGACTGCCGTCAACGTAAAACTTTTCTTTTTTTTCATGATTTTTCCGTTCCTTTTAAATCATTTCTAAAACTGTGCATACATAAATTCCGTTGAACTGCTTACATAGCCAAACGGTGCTGTTGCAAATATCAGTATCAGATAAACTGCCCAGCGCACAACAAGCGGACGTTCCGCCACGAAATCGCGCAGCGACATCCCTTTTTCCTTCATCACACTGCTTATAAACAAAATGATTGTCGCCACAATCAGAATCGTCCAGTCTCTTTTTACCAGTCCCAGCTTATAAAGACTTCCGTCTGTTAAAATGCTGATTTTAAAATTGATAAATACGGCGCGCATTGCATAAAAGGCAGTTGTCGCCGTTGCACATGCATCAAAGAGCCAGCCGATATTGACTAAAATAAACGTTCTGAATATCTGAAATGTCTTCCAGCCCCGGCTTTCCGTATTCACATGACAGACTGCTGCCCATTTTGCGTAATATGGCTTTAACAGGTTACTTGCCGCAATAATCAGTCCGTTGTACAATCCGTAAATAATATACTTCCATGCCGCACCGTGCCATACGCCGACTACAAAGAAAATCAGCAGATTGGCGGCACAAATCGGCAGAATCTTACCGGTCTTTTTACCAAAAATTTTCTTAGCTTTCTTACCGAATGCCAGCATTTTTTTAGAAATGGAAAATGGATAAAAAAATGTAATCCTTCATCCACGTTCCCAGTGTAATATGCCATCTGCGCCAGAATTCCCCGATTGATTTTGAAAAATACGGCTGGCGGAAGTTCTCGTCCAGACGGATTCCAAACAGTTCGGAAACACCAATAACCACATCAATACCGCCGGAAAAATCGCAGTATTCATAAATGGAGAATGTGAGCAGTGCACAATCACATACATGCCCGAATATGTATTCAAGTCGGCAAATACGGCTTTTGAAAAGACGTATGCGCGGTCTGCTAAAATCAGCTTTTTTGCCAGTCCCCATGCAATCCGCTGTGCGCCGTACTCAATATTTTTCAGATTAAAATCGTGCGGCTCAAACAGCTGCGGTGCAAGGCGGTCATAACGTCCAATCGGTCCCTGTAAAAGCTGCGGCAGATATGCCGTAAACAGCGCCAGCCGGAAAATATTGGTTTCCGGTTCATATTTTTTCTGATAAACATCTATCACGTAACTCATTGTCTGGAATGTATAAAAGGAAATTCCAAGCGGCATCACAATTGAAAGCTTTCCAAGCGGAAATGCCTGATGAAATACCGAAAACAATGAAGTCAGATTCAGTATTGTAAAATTGACATACTTTAAAAAGACAAGAATTCCGAAATTGGAAACCAGCCCGAATATCAGCCATCTGCGCCGCATAAGCTTTTCTTTCTGTGCAGCCATCAGCCTTGTAATACAGTAGCTTGTAATAATCGTAAACAAAATATAGCCCATATAGCGGATTCCGTAAGTGGCATAAAAGCCAAAGCTGACAAAAAGCAGCAGCTCCCACTGATATTTTTTCGGAATCAGATAATACAGGCACGCCGTCAGCGCCATAACCATAAAAAATCCTGCTGAAATAAACGACATTTTTTCTTCTCCGTTTTTATTAAATTCCTTTTACTAAAAAACATTCCCCGCTTTGCTGATTTTAGCACATTTACAAGCATTGCACAACGGATTAATGGGAAAAAGCCGCTTGACTATTTAAATTTTCACGTTTAATATGGTAGAGTATCACATACAGCAAAAATGCGGCATAAAATGCCTGCGGAATGGAGATTACATGAAAAAATTATTCGAGCAGATTGTAAAGTTCGGAATTGTCGGTGCAATCGCTTTTGTCATTGACTATGCCGTGCTTTTTGTGCTGGTTCAGTTCTTACATATGGATTCAATCATTGCGGCAACGATTTCCTTTACGGTATCCGTTATTTTTAACTATCTTGCCAGCATGAAATATGTATTTGTAGGCAGAGCTGACCAGTCCAAACAGACCCAGTTTATTATTTTTATCGTATTAAGCGTTATCGGTCTTGGTATCAACGATGGTATCATGTGGATTTTAAACGGTATCTTATCTCCGTTTATCCCGACCTACTACTACCTGGTTTCAAAAATCGTGGCAACGGCGATTGTTATGGTATGGAACTTTGTTTCAAGAAAGATTTTCCTTGAAGAAAAGAATCCGGGAAATGAAAATGTGGCATAAAGGCGCAAAAGCAAATCCGGGACGGGATAAAATTCTCTGTCTTTGTATTGCCGCCCGCATGGATATTAACGAAATCCGCCGCGCATTGGAAATTTCCAATTGTGCAATCCTTTACGCCAGAAACACGCCCCAATATCCGCTCACCCACACTCTCACAGCCATGAACATGACACCACCGAAGTTAAGTAACACGTTGAGGTGGGGGTCATGTTCATGGCTACTGTCAAGTAACACGTTGAGGTAGGGGCATGTTCATGGCTACCGTCAGGTAACGGTGAAGTGGGGACATGTCCAAGGAAGCTTTTATTCTGCCATCATCTTCTCTGTAGACCATATCTCTACTTCATAATGATTTGCCTTATTGTAACGCTTTCTTAAATTCTTTAACTGCTTTAAGTATTCCATCGTTACTTTACCTGATAACTTGGATTCACCTTCGGTTCTCTGCTGGAACTTGTACGGAATCTCTACAACCTTCTTGTATGTACCCATTGCAAGAACTTCCACCATAATCTTCCATCCAATCGGCTGTAAGTCGGCATTTTCAATAACCTCGCGGCGGAACATGAACAGACCGCTTGTCGGGTCTGAAATCTTTCGCAGGCACGGTAACATAAACTGACCGATTTTACGGGCTGTACCGGATACAAACTTTCTGTACCAGTTGAGTCCGCCGTCATCGCCGCCCGGAATCAGACGACTCGGAATACAGAAGTCTGCACCGCTTTCCATTGCCTTATACATATATTTTAAAACGATTGGCGGATGCTGTAAATCCGCATCCATGCATGCCATATATTCGCCCTTTGCAAGGGAAAATCCTTTTAATACGGCAGTTGCCAGTCCTGTTTCACCGGTTCTGTGTTCCATGCGTACAGCCGGAAAATCCTTTGCAACTTCCATAATAACCTGTGGTGTATCATCTTTACTGTCGTCTACAAAAACGATTTCATAAGGAATTCCTTTTAATGCATCATCAATCTGTGTTACAAGATTTCTGATATTCTTTCCTTCATTAAACGTTGGTACCACTACTGATAACATAATTTTCTCCTTCAAATCTATCCTGATGTGTTTTTATTTTTCGATGTTTCGACTTGTGTATTATAATACCTTTATTACAATCTGACAAGTTTTTCACATAAATTTCTTATTTTATTGTCCGCCCCAGTATCCGAGTTCGACACCTTTTTCATAAATTCCCTTTGCTTTGGCATAGTAGCCATACGCATTAAAATGTGTCCAGTCTGCCCTGAGCTGTTGTGAAATCTCACCTCTTGTAAAGCCGTCAAGGTCTTCATCGGTTGCTTCCAGTCCGCAGTCACTTAATCCATTCTGAATCATATAGAGCCGCATGTTGATAAAATGATCCCCGTATGCCTTGGATAATGCCTGCTCCCACGGTGTTTCGCCCATGCCGATATAAATTTTATTCATATCCACGGACAGTTCCGGGTCATCGGTATCACCGACAATAATATAATATTTACAGCCTGTACCTTCCAAAATGGAATCATACTGCGCAATTAATTCATCATAGTCATTATACCAGCCTGCGTTACTGCCGATTTCCAGCACAAGAATGTCATCTTTACGCTCCGCCGCCGCCAGTGTATAAACCGGTGTGCCTTCTTTAATATTCACATCTGTGCCGTATAAAATCTGGCTTTCACCGTCATAAGAATTGGTTACATAATATTTTTCGCCGTTAATCACACAGATATTGGTCTGGTCTGACTGAAAATTATAACCGCTGTAATCTTCCATATAAACATTATCCCCGTCATATAAAGACTGCAGCTTAAATTCAGCAATGCCTGTCCCGTCAATGACAATATCACGGTCAACCACCATGGTAAGACCGCCTGCACGGGTCGCAATTTCTTTTGACGTTTCTCCGTTGACACCAAGGTTGTATGTTTTCAGCCCCGTAAACTGCGAAAGCATATCCGGTGCCGTGGCATAGCTGATATTTGTTGTAATGCCGTCCAGCGTAATAAACCCCGGTGTAGTCGCGCAGCCGTACATCATACTGTCACCCCAGCAGGAAATACTTCTCTTTACACCATCATACGGTACAGTTTCCGCTGTGATGGTTCTTTTTCTGGTTTCATGTGGTTTCTGATTTTCCGTCTGCATTGACGAACCGCCTGCAATTTCATTATCATTTTCCACAATGTCCCATATATTTTTGGATATCTTTTGTAATCGTGCCGGTGTTGTCTGTACTGTACCGCCATGTACCAGAACCTCTGAAGCAATCAGCAGTACCACAAAAACCGTTACGGAAAAACAGACAACAATTTTCTTTCTTACTTTCACAAATATCCCTCTTTTCTATTTACATTAACCAACAGTCTGAATTATACCACATAAACAGCAGCCATATCTGTGCAAATGCAAAAAATATCAGAATTGCCGTGCGTATTTTCGGACGTACGCTCTTTAAAATCTCATAAACACCCATATATACGACAAAGCTTCCCACCGTAAACCGGCAGGTACTCATTACGTGCGATGTCAGCGGCACTAACAGCGAAATGATTCCAAAGACCGCCATGGAATAGTATCTGCGATAAAGCATATATCCATACACGATAAAAATACCGATGCAGAACCAGCCCATATACGTATAACGCGGCTCAATCTGTCCGGTGCAGGCTTTCCACAATACACCCACAATCGGAAAATACGTATCCTCACGCCATGCAATCTGTACATTTTTATAAGCCCATACATCACCGCAGAAAAAGCGCAGAAAAGTCATATAGCAGAATGCACCAAAAGGACACAGCATAACCGCAAAAATGTGTTCCGGCAGTTTTAACATCTGCACGATGAAGCTTTTGATTTTTGCCCATGTAATGAGTTTTCCACCGTCTTGTGTCAAATCCAGATACATTTCCACAATCAGCGCAAATACAAGCAGGCAGCCTACAATTCTTGTCGCACTTGCAAATGCAGCGGCAAGCCCTGCCCACAAGTACTTCTTTTTAGCTGCCGCATAGAAAAACAGCGCAATAAACAGCACAAACATCGCTTCTGTATACACAGAACCAAAGTAAAAAGAATAGGGGCCTGCAAACATCAGCAGCGGAATCAAAAGATAGTCTTCACTCCTGCCGCCGCGCACAAAGCTCATATACTTTACTGCCACAAATGCCGCAATAAAGATACATACCGTTGATACCGTCATACCGACCCAGTACGTGTCCATTACACCGAAAGTCAGCATTTTCACAAACCGGCAGACCATCACATACATCGGGAAAAATGCCCAGTTTGCCTGTGGGTCCGTATCCAGCGGAAATGTATATCCGTTATCAATCATAAACTGGTACCGCTTGGCATCCCACTGGTTCATTAAAAATGCAATGGAACGGTCCGTTCCCATATACACGTTATAAATCACCATCAGCACCAGCATAAACAGGCGGGACATCAGCAGTATAAAAAACAGTTTTAAAATCAGCCGGAAATTTTCGTTTTCTCTATATATTTTAGCCAGTCTTTCCATATTTACCTCATTTCTAAGCGGTTTTGCCGCAAAGCTGTGATAAGAATTTCGCGCAGGCGGTTTCCCATCTGCCATCAGGGATATTTGTTCTTGCCCAAAATCAAAAATGGGACGCCTATCACGATTGGATGCCGCCCCATTTTATTATAAAATCTGCATAATTTTTAATATAATCTGGTACAGAAGCGCTGGAACTGCAGCAATCACCGGTATTAAAAACATTGCAACGGCTACTGCATTCAGCAGCTGAAGCCATACAAATACAGCACAATACTGAAGCCACACCGGAACATTAATTTTCTTAAAGTGGTCAATGACAAGGCATACAACCAGTATTAAAAGTGTAGCAAGCGTAATCAGCAGTCCTTCTTTTCTGCCCTGTGGTTCAAATTCCATGGTAATTGTGTTTTCACCGGAGTGAAGCTTTACCCCTGTAAAAAGTCCCGCGATTTCTTTTGCCTGCACCTGCTGTCCGTTGACACTGACTTTCCAGTTTTTGCTGTAAACCACCGGTATCAACGCATAATTTTTCGTTGCCGAACCGTCAAGCTTAACAGTCAGTGAATCATTGGTATAAGATACATCGCATTTTGTATTTCATACGCTCTGCACAACTTCTCCATCTTATCCATATCCAGCTGTGCAAAGCTGACTTCGCTGACTTTTAAATACCAAGGGTCATCGTATTCAATACGGATATCGATACTCTCATTGTCAAAACAGCCCAGATACAGCAGATTGTTGTTATAATCCGTAAAGTACGCTGTATTTTCCACATCACCCAGTGTCGGCACCTGCACTTCTTTGTCATTGACATAGACATGCATGGAACTAATCAGCATGATGCATTGGCATCACTGTTGCGGTTATTGATATCCACAATCTTTAAATAGACTGCCGCATTGCCGCTTGTCTGTGTATTGTATTCCAATACTGTATCACTCTTTTTCACGGAATACGACATACCCTTTACCAGCGGTTCCTTATCTCCCGAAAGTGCCGTATAGAATTTATTATGTAAATCTACCCAGTCGCCGCCCAAGTCTTCTGATGCAAAAGATGACGCTACGGTCATTGCAAACGGAAGCCGGTAATTGGCAGAATATAATTTATATCCTTCCTGCGGTGCCTCTTTACTGTCTATGCCGTAATCTGCATAACTTTTTTCCAGTGTATACAGCGCCGGGTCCAGATCATTCTGATTGACGGCCTCTGTTACATGAAACAGTGCATTCGTAAACACGGTTCCACCGGAATCTAATAGCCACAGGAAATATTTGGAATATCCCAGTTTTTGGCAAAAGTCTGTGTGTCACTCTCTAATGCCGCCGTAAAGCTTGACAGCGCACCACGGCGCAGTATCAGCGGATAATTGGCATTCAGGCTGATGTCCGGATTGACAATACGGTCTGTTGCTGATTCTTCAATATCAAGTGCTTCATAGGCTTCATTGGCATACTGCACATAATCACCGACCTGGTACGCTTCATAGGTATAAAACTTCGGCGGACCAATCAGTGCAAATGCCCCTAAGAAAACTTCCACCGCAATCACGGCAAGTACGGATTTGACGTTAAATTCGTCCTTTTCTTCTTTGAGCTTTCTTAAATAAACGATAAACATCGTGATAAAGACTGCCACAAAAAAGATTGTCGCAAGAATCTCGTTATTCTGCGGAATCAGCAGATAACCGGCTGCATATACCAGGCACATTACCGCCGCAATCACAATCTGACGTTTAATATACTTCTTCTCAAGCGGCATATCCGCAAACATTTTCTGTGCATAATACGCGCCCATGCAAAGCAGTGTAAATGCAATCAGGAAACCGTTTCTTAATGTATAGCCGTTGTAAGAGCCGAAGTGCCACATTAAATTGATGCCTTCCACAAACATCGGAAGCAGGGCAATTCCAAGCAGGCACGCCATGACACGGCACATTTTTTTATCTTCTTTATATTTCTTTAACCCGATAAGAATCACGGCAAGCACAAAGCTTAATCCGTACAGCATCATATAACGCTGGAATGCCGCCATAGAGCCGTCTGTGACAATCGCACCCTTAATCCAGCCAAGGTACTGCGATACAATACTGCCGCCCGCATTTCCTCTCTGTGAACCGGATAACTGCATAAATACCGGAATTAATACAAAGCAGGACAGTCCCATGCCCGCCGCCGTACCGATTCCTAAATTCCAAGCGTGCTTTTTCCATGCTTTGCGCTCACACAGCAGTAAAATATAGACACCGCTGACTAAAAATACGTAAATGAGCGCCATTGCGCTTAAATAGTAATTAATGATAAAGCTTAATGCCACCATAAAGATGTAAAACAGCTTCTTTCCCGTTGTCAGCAGTCTGTCGAGTGCCAGCATCAGCAGCGGGAACAGTGCGACAATGTCCATCCACGGTGTAAAGCAGGAACCGTATAAAATGACGTATCCACAGAGCGAATACATCACAGCAAACGCTGTCTTTACCGGATAGAGCAGCTTCGGAAATTTGTGATTGAGCAGTGCATACATCGCTACCGACATAAATACCATTTTTACCGCTGTCAGTATGGAAATGCTCTCTAAAATGAGATTTCTCGGGACTAAATATAACAGCAGATTAAACGGACTTAACATTGAAAAGGCTGAAATACTCATGGATACATTCGTTCCAAGTCCCGTATACCAGTCAAACCACAGCGATGCCTTTCCGTGCATGAAATCCCACAGATGTGCATACAGCGGCGCGACCTGCTGCATATTGTCAAAATAATCAATCCGGTTTCCGCCAAACGGCCAGATTCCTTTTAAAATCAGCGTAATTAATACAACTGCCAGGGTAATCGCCCCCGGGATACTGTATGGCTTTAATTTCTTTGCCAAAACGTTCACTTTCTCTTTCATATAACTCCTTTATTTTAAAGAATGGCACTGCTCCACAGACAGAATGTCACATTATCTGCCACAAAATGAATCGTGTCACATTCCTTTTCCTCAAGTTTTCCGATTTCAAATGTAAAATGTTACCTGTACCCTGTATTTTCTCCGATTTTTCTGTCGTTGCAGTAAACTTCGACCCGGCCGTTTCCCGCAAACTCCGTGACTTCACACTGATAGGAGCATTCTCTGCCGTGCGGTTTAACACGTAGTAAAGATATGCATCCTTTCCGCTGTTTGTACTGCCCTCGTACTGGTCTTCCTTCCAGCCTTTTCCCTTGCGACGGCATACATTGATACTGCGCTCATTTCCGTCTTTATCTTTGAGTGTCGTACAATATTCTGTCGTTCCCGGTTCATAGGACAGTTTTCCATAGCCCGGCCAGTCAGAAAGCTCATGGGTCAGATAATACATTCTGTATTCCAGTCCTACGGCCGGATTTTTACCCCACCACAATACCAGCAGGTAAAAACAGACAAGTATTACCGCCCCTGCATAAAATGCTGCTTTTACGCTCTTTTTTTTCATCATTTTCAACACCTGTGTGCTTTTGCTTTTATAGTTTTCATTTTAAACATGCGTAACGATACAGGTTCCTGTTCCCTTTATTACAACTGAACGCTTGCCAGCGCTGATAAAGAAGCTTTCGCCTGCCTTGTACGGCATCGTCTTATTCCCGTCATCCGTTTCAATGGTTCCCTCACCGGAAATAAATAAAACAGACAGGAAAGATGTCTCATCCATGCCGATTTTGACTTCTGAATAAATGTCATATTTCAGACATTCAAAATACTTGCACTGTACCAGACGTTCCAGTGTATAGGCATCATTTTTCTCCAGAATCACTTCGCAGTTTTCATCCTTGACATAGGCTTTGGTATCAACAACATCGAGCGCCTTTGCAACATGAAGTTCTCTCGGATTGCCGAACTTATCCCTTCTGTCATAGTCGTACATACGGTATGTACTGTTTGAATTCTGCTGGATTTCACAGATTAAAATGCCCGCACCAATCGCATGGATTGTTCCTGCTTTTACCATAACGACATCGCCCGGCTTTACATCTATGCGGTTTAACACCTCTGTAATCGTATTGTTCGCAATGCGTTCTTCAATCTCCTCTTTGGATACGTCTTTTGAAAGTCCGCAGTAAAGATATGCCCCAGGCTCACAGTCGATGACATACCACATCTCATTCTTTCCGTATTCGCCTTCATTTTCCAATGCATATTCATCGTCCGGGTGAATCTGGATTGATAATGCCTGCTTTGCATCAATAAATTTAATCAGTACCGGAAAACGATCCTGTGCCTGACACTTCCAGCCAAGCGCCTCTTTTCCGATAATGGACAGATAGTCATTAAAGAGCATGCCCTTATATCTTCCGTCTGCAATCCGGCTCTGTCCGTCCGGGTGTGCGGAAAGCTCCCAGCTTTCGCCGATAACGTCATAATCACACTTTTTACCGAATACCGTGCGCAGCTTTGTGCCGCCCCACAGATTATCCTTAAACGCCGGATCCAACTTGACAACCGGCTCGTTAGCAGCTTTGACATAATTGTCCTCTGCCGTTCCGTCACTTTCCTGACTGTATATCTTTACCATATCGCTTTCGGATAAGATTTCACCGATACCGACTTCGATAATGACTACATTTTTATCGGTTTTGTTGGCAACCTTATGCTTCATTGCCAATCGGGACAAAAACACTTTCATACTTATGGTAATCTTTTGTTTCCGTTCCTAATGTAATCGTTGCCGTTCCTTCTACAACAGACCAATGCTCACTGCGCATTTCATGCTGATGCAGATTCATGCTCATGCCCGGAAATACCGTTACCTTTTTGACCTTGTAACCGTCTGAGGCATTAAGCAGTTCATGGATTCCCCATTCTCTGTAAGAAATCCGGTTATAATCAAAGTAATTTTCATACTTTTCTTTATTCTCGGAAATAATATTTTTAATGTCATCAACGCGTTCCTTGGAAGATACGTAAACAGCATCTTCAGTATTTACAACAACAACATCCTGAATATCATTTGTCACCACAAGCTGTCTGTCTGCACTGTTAATAACCATTACATCTTCACAGTGATTTTTTAACACATTTTCGCTGTGGGATACGCTTGAATTTTCATCTAAGTCGCAGACATTCCCGACATCTTTCCAACGGAATGCCGTTTCCACGACCTTCATATCCTTTAACTTTTCAAAAATCAGGCGCTCAATACTGCCTTGTGGAATATCTTTCATGACCTTCTGCGAAAAACGCACGGTACGGCGGATTGCTGCAACCTTCCGCTTTGCCATCCGGCAGGTATCATAGAGTTCCGGACAAATTGCTCTCGCCGCATTGATTAAATCCCCTGCACGGTATAAAAACATACCGCTGTTCCATAAAAATCCATCATCATAGCCAAAGCTCTCATCATCGTCCAGACGGATTTTTTCAATAAATTTAAGGACATTTTCCTCATCTCTTAACAGATATCCGAAATTGGAATTTTTCTTTGCCGGCTTTACACCAAGTGCAACAATACTGCCCTGTTTTGCAAGCTCCTTTGCCCGAAGAATTGCATCCTTATATTCCTGCCCCTCAATCAGGTTGTCAGCCGTCACAACAAACACCAGTTCGGACTGGTTGCAGAACTGGCTGCCAAGCATAATTGCCGCAGCGGTTCCCTTTGGACTGCCTTCAAGTACAACACGGTACTTAAGGCTCTGGAATGCTTTCATCTGACCGTTTACAATATTGCGATAGCTTTCCTTTGTCACAATAATAAATTCATCGCAAAACGGCATATTTCTGACAACCGTTTCCTGCAATAAAGATCGTCCCTCTTTAATATTCATAAACTGCTTCGGATAATTTTTTCTTGAAAGCGGCCAAAGGCTGTCACCACTGCCTCCGGCAAGTATTACACACTTCATACAAACTCCAATCTGCTCAAAGCGTTATTCCTGTTCCGGCTTCTCCGGTTTGAAATTGAGTCGTTCTTCTTCCACTACCAGCGGTCTGTTCATCAGACGCTTGTTCATGCTTAAAATATATTCCCCAAGCAGTCCGATAAAGAACAGCTGGAGTGAACTGGTCAGGCTGACTAAAATAATCAGTGGAACCATACCTGCCTGGAATCTGTTCCAGTATATTAATTTCAGAATAAAATAAATAATTGCCACAATGACACTGAGTCCAGCGCAGGCAGCGCCTAAAAAGGTCGCAATACGCAGCCCGATTTTCGTATAAGACGTAAAGCTTAGCATTGCCGCATCATACAACGTATAAAAATTGTTATGGGTCTTGCCGGCGCGTCTTTGTGCCTGTGTATATTCAATCTCCGTGCGCTTAAAGCCCAGCTCGCCGACAATGCCACGGATAAACGGAATCGGATCCTTTAAATCCCTAAGAACCTGTACAAAGCTTTTATCATACAGTCCAAAGCCCGTAAAATGCTCAATCTGGTCTACGGAAGACATTTTCTTAATCATCTTGTAGTAGCAGGAACGCAGAAAATACATCACCGGATTTTCCTTACTGCTGGTCTTTACTGCACAGACAATTTTATATCCTTTTTCCCACTCTGCGACAAGCCGCGGAATAACATCAATCGGGTCCTGGAAATCCGCGCAGACCGGAATCGTACAGTCACCCTCGGTCTGTAAAATGCCGTAATACGGTGAATTAAACTGACCGAAATTCTTTGCATTAAAAATCGCTTTGATTTTTTTGTTATTCTCACAGAGTGCTCTTAACTTCACCCTTGTTGTATCTCTTGAATCGTTATCAATAAACAAAATTTCATAATCATACTGCGGGAGGTCTTTTTCAAACATCGCAATCAATGCCTCGCTTAACGGAACCACATTTTCTTCCTCGTTATAGCATGGCACCATAATACTAATCTTTTTCATCGCTTCTATTCCTTTATACGTAATTCTTCCTGCACCAGTCTACGGTTTTTTCAATTCCCTCCGCAAACGTTACACGCGGCGCAAAGCCTGTGTCTTTTTCCAGATCGGAAATATCTGCGCACAGATACATCACCTGCTTTTCCTGATAAGGAATTTCTCCAAATCCAATCTCTGCCCCCGGTGCTGCCGCATCACGGATTGCTTCGATGTATTCCCGAAGCGGTCTTGCCGTTCCACCGCCGATACAGTAAGTCTTACCGGACACGCCTTTCTCTCCGAGAAGATACATGGCATATCCTGCATCCGCGCTGTAAAGGTAATCCCACATCTGTTCTCCTGCGGTACACTGCGGCCGCCCGCCTTTCAGGAGGCTGACAATCGTACTCATAACCATTGTCTTTGCCCCATCAAACGGTCCGTAAATGCTGAGGATCCTTGTCCAGATATGGCGGATGCCCTTCTGTTCACAAAGGATTTTTGTCATCTGACCTGTACAGAGCTTTGCAATCCCGTAGCCGTTTTCGGGAAATGCCGGTGTAGACGCATTTAAGCTGCCTTCCACCCGTCCGTATTCTGCCTGTGAGCCGGCGCCGACAAATGTCGTACAGCCCAGTGCAGCGGCAGCTTCTACGGCATCTAACGCATAACGGACATTTTCAAGCTGTCCGTAAGCGTTGTTACGGCTGTTGCCAAACGTCCCGTCCCAGCCAAAGTGGTAAAATACGTCTGCGTGTTCTATCTTTTCATGCAATGTTTTTAATTCTTTTAAATCACACGGCACAATGTGTACCAGCGGTGACTTTGGAATATTGTCTGTTCTTCTGGAATCCGGTCTTACAACTGCTTCCACTTCAATTCCGTGGCTTATCAGTTCTGCAATCAGTGCTGTTCCAATCGCACCGGTCGGTCCCGTAATAACTGCTCGTTTCAATTTCTTCTCCCTTATGAAATCGGCTTTATAATCATATTACTGTAAAATTCATCCCTGTCAAGGAACGGTGCTAAGTCTTCCAGCGGCGGCGATACGAGTGTACCGTCTTCTAACCGCTTTGTCGCTGACTTCGGTTCAAATTTCTGTTCGGTAGACACCATAATCTCACAGATTGCCGGTCCTTTAACTGCCAGCACCTTTGAAATGGTTTCATCAAGCTGTGCATTGGTTTCACATCTAAAGAACGGATAACCGTAAGCCGGCGCTAATTTGCCCATATCCGGGAAGCTTAAATCGCCGCTTTCCGGTCCGATACCGACAAAATGCTTCTCAAACAGATTCGTCTGTGTCTGACGGATTGAATGATACCCCTGATTATTGATTACAAATATCTTTACCGGCATCTGATGATGGATAATCGTCTGTAATTCCTGAATATTCATCTGGATACTGCCGTCCCCTGTGACTAAAATCACATCTTTAATATCGTCATGCTTTAACGCTTCTCTGTTTAATGCAAGATTACCGTGTTCTGCAACTACCGCACCGATTGCTGCCGGAAGGTCATATCCCATGGAAGCAATCGCAGAGTTGATAATAAAGCGCTGTCCTTTTTTAATGACATAAGCGTGGCTTCCGACTACACATGCCGAGCCGTTGCCGACAACCGTCACCTGTCCTTCTGACAGGCGGCTGCTTAATTCTTTAATAAATGCATACACGTTGGTATGCTTCGTGTCTTCATAATGTTTTTTCTGTACAACCGGATACTTTGCTTTCCATTCCTGACATCTTTCTACCCAGCTGTTCTCTTTAAATAACGGTGTATTTCCGGCTGCCTGTTCCGCCTCAAGGCGTGAAACCATTTTTGCAAGCAGTTCCTTTGCATCGCCCCATACCGGTAAATCCACATGCAGGGTCGGCTTTTTTAACTCAGCTTCATCCACATCATTGACAATGACATAGGCTTCTCTTGCCCATGTCTTCCAGTTATAGCCCACCTGACGGATACTTAAACGGTTGCCGCACGCAAAGACTAAATCTGCATTCTGCACGGCAAAATTACCGGCACGGTCGCCCATAATGCCGCCGCGTCCCACATACAGCGGGTGTTCATCTTCAATAGCATCAATGCTGTCCCAGCCTGTTGCAACCGGAATGCCAAGCAGTTCCACAACCTTGCGGAAATCCTCATATCCGCCGGAAATACGGATACCGTTTCCCGCATAAAATACCGGACGCTTTGCACTGCGGATTTTATCCAGAATAAGTTCAACCGTTTCATCGGAAATTGCCGGTGCCTGCTCCGCTTCATATTCTGCCGGATCAAACCCTTCCAGTTCTTCTGTTTCGATATAGCTTCCCTGAAAATTCACCGGAATATCAATCCAGCACGGCCCCGGTCTGCCTGTCGTTGCAATATAATATGCCTTTTCAAGACAGTAACGGATGCGTTTCGGATCTGTCACCATTTCGGCATATTTAGTCATCGCTGCCGCTGATTTTGTAATATCAAATTCCTGATCTCCCATTGCACGAAGCGGAAGTCCTGTACTTCTGGCTGTCGTGTCGAAACGTACCTGTCCGGAAATGACAAGCATCGGAATCGAATCCAGAAAGCCTCCGACAACACCGGTCATGGCATTTGTACCGCCCGGTCCCGTTGTAACACAAAGTGCTGCAATCTTATTGTGGATTCTTGCATAGCTTTCTGCCGCAATTGCACATGCCTGTTCATGATGATTGTATACACAGGTCAGTCCTTCCTGATGTCCCAGACTGTCATTTAAGTGCATTGCACCACCGCCTGTAACGGTAAAGGCATGGGTAATGCCGTGATCTACAAGAAACTGTGAAACATATGACGATAATTTTACTTTCATACTTACTCCTTTTGGCGGTATGCCCAGAATTTATTCATTACAAAATTCACCGGTATCGTGATAAACATATTCAGCACCGGTCCCAGATATCCTGAAAGCTCCCTGTCCGTCAGCACAATGCCGATTCCCGTAAGCCCATTGGCAATTCCTGTACAGAATCTTGAAATGTCAATAACGTCCACCCACAGCCACAGCAAAAGGTTGTTGAGCAGCAGCCCGGTAAATGCGTATGCTGCATACGTCTTTAAAAGAACCTTCCACCAGACTCTCTTTTGTGCATTTTTATCTTCTTTAAATACAAATACATTCTGCCAGATGTAAGCGTGCAGAACGCTTAACAGCCAGCTTAACACATTTGCAAGAAAATAATTATCTGTCAGTGCAAACGCTACGGCGTAAATAACATAGGATACAATCGTATTGGATATGCCGACCACCCCGAAACGGATGATCTGGTTTATCAGTGCCTTGTTTTTTTCACTCATTGTTTACTGGTTTACAGCCTCCGTAATGGTCTTTGCCATATAGTCAATCATTTCGTCTGTCATGCCCGGATATACACCTACCCAGAACGTATCGTTCATGATACGGTCTGTATTGTCTAATCCGCCGACTACACGGAAACCTTCTCCTGTTGCACGCATTTCATCAAAGCAAGGGTGCTTGATTAAGTTGCCCGCAAACAGATTTCTTGTCTGTACACCGTGGTTTTCAATGTATTCAACAACTTTCTTTCTGTCAATGCCTTCTTTCACCGTAATTAAGAAACCAAACCAGCTTGGACGTGAACCTTCACACGGTACCGGTAAAATTACCTTATCCTGAATACCTTCGAGTGCCGCTCTTAAACGGTCAAAGTTATGTCTTCTTCTTTCTACGAAAGAAGGGAATTTTTCAAGCTGTGCACAGCCGACTGCTGCCTGCATATCGGTTGCCTTTAAGTTATATCCGAAATGAGAATATACATACTTGTGGTCATATCCTAACGGAAGTTCACCGTACTGCTTGTCAAAACGGTGTCCGCACAGGTTGTCCCTGCCGGACGGGCAGACACAGTCACGTCCCCAGTCACGGAAAGAACGGATACACTTATTTAACAGTGGGTTGTTTGTATAAACAGCACCGCCTTCGCCCATTGTCATGTGGTGTGGCGGATAAAAGCTGGATGTTCCGATGTCACCGACTGTACCTGTGAACTTTTCTTCGCCCTTATAGTTATACTTAGAGCCGAGTGCATCACAGTTGTCTTCAACAAGCCATAAGTTGTGCTTATCGCAGAAATCCTTTACGGCAGTTAAATCAAACGGATTACCGAGTGTATGCGCAATCATGACAGCCTTTGTCTTTTCGCTGTATGCTTCTTCTAACTTTGTAACATCAATATTGTACTGAGGAATCGTTACATCTACAAATACCGGTACTGCACCGTACTGGATTGCCGGTGTTACGGTTGTCGGGAAACCTGCTGCAACCGTGATAACCTCGTCCCCTCTTTTAATTCTTCTGTCACCTAACAGCGGAGAAGTCAGTGCCATAAATGCGTTTAAGTTGGCAGATGAACCGGAGTTTACAACCGATACATACTTTACATTTAAGTATTCACCGAATTTCTTTTCAAATTCATCTGTGTAATGACCTGCTGTCAGCCAGAATTCCAGTGCGGAATTCACAAGATTCTTCATTTCTGCACTGTCATACACACGGCTTGCGTAGGAAATTCTGTCACCTTCGTGATATTCTTTTTTTGCATGATACTTTTTACAGTATTCATCTACAAAGGATAAAATCTCTTCTCTTGCTTCTAATTCATTCTTATTTTCAAACATTCTATAATTCCTTTCTGTTGTTCATCGGATTTGTCTTTATTTATCAAAAAATTCCGCAATCTGCGCATCCATACATGCAGGAATATCTCCGCCTGCCGCATATACCTTAGACCACGCCACGCTCTTTTCAATCGCTGTATCAAAATTCCATACCGGCTTCCAGCCAAAGGTTGTCTTTAACTTTGAGCAGTCCAGCTTTAAGAAGTTGGCCTCGTGAGGACCTCCGTCATACTTGTTGACCCACTTTAAGCCTTCACCCCATTTTGCACAGAATGTATCCACAAGATTGCCTGTGGTAATACAGTCACTCTCATCCGGTCCTACATTATAAAATCCCGCATAAGACTTGTCTTCGTACTGCTTCATCGCGATTAAAAGGTATGCTGCCAGTGGTTCTAAGACATGCTGGTACGGCCTTGTGGAATGTGGATTTCTTACAATAATATCTTCTTTCTTTAATGCCGCACGGACACAGTCCGGTACGATTCTGTCATTGGCAAAATCGCCGCCGCCGATAACATTTCCAGCTCTTGCGGTCGATACGGCTACCGGCATATCATTAAAGAAGGAGTTGATATAGCTGTGTGTAACCAGTTCTGAGCAGGACTTACTGTTAGAATATGGGTCATATCCGTCCAGCGGCTCATTTTCACGATAACCCCATGCCCATTCCTTATTTTCGTAAACCTTGTCCGTTGTGACATTTAAAAAGGACTTTACACACGGATTGATACGTACACATTCGCAGATATTGACCGTTCCCATAACATTGGTTTCATAGGTATATACCGGGTCTTTATAGGAATCGCGTACAATCGGCTGTGCTGCAAGGTGCAGTACGATTTCCGGCTGGACCTTTTCAAAGACTTCTTTTAAATGTGCTAAATCACGGATATCTCCGATGACAGATTCCATTTTATCTTCGACATCTGCCATTGAAAAAAGATTCGGCTCGGTCGGCGGTGTCAGGGAATAGCCTGTCACCTGTGCGCCTGCGCCTACAAGGATTCTGCAAAGCCAGCTTCCTTTAAATCCTGTGTGTCCTGTAATCAGGACTTTTTTGCCTTTATAAAAACTCAAATCCATTGTCGTTCTCCTTATTCCCATGACTTCCAAGGTGCTTTGCCGGACTGCCAGAGTTCTTCTAATTTTTCCATTTCTCTCTTGGTATCCATGCACTGCCAGAAACCGTTGTAGTTGTATGCCTTTAATTCTCCGAGTTCGGCACATTTTTCAAGCGGTGCCTTTTCAAATACTGTGGAATCGCCTTCAATAAAATCAAAAATCTTCGGTTCTAATACCATGTATCCCGCATTAATACGGCTTCCGTCAGAATCCTGCTTTTCGCGGAATGCACGATGGTATTGTTCTCATCAATATCAAGTACGCCGAAACGCTGTCCGACACTGACAGATGTCATCGTTGCAATCTTGCCGTGGGACTGATGGAACTTCACCAGTTCATTGATATTCACATCACAGACACCATCGCCATAAGTGAGCATAAAGGTTTCATCTCCGACATACGGCTGGATTCTCTTTACACGTCCGCCTGTATGGTATTTAAACCGGTATCAACGAGTGTAACCTTCCATGGTTCTGAAAAGTTATTGTGAACTGTCATCTTACCGCCCTGTGTAAAGTCAAATGTCACATCCGAATTGTGAAGCGCATAATCTGCAAACCACTCCTTAATCACATACTGCTTATAACCACAGCAGATGATAAAGTCATTATACCCATAATGGAATATTCTTTCATAATGTGCCATAAAATCGGCTTTCCTCCGATTTCAATCATTGGCTTTGGTTTCAGATGACTCTCCTCACTAATTCTTGTTCCAAATCCACCTGCAAGTAATACTACTTTCATCACAACCTCCGTATATAAAAAAATTTAACTGATTTTACTGTATCGATGTCCACATATTTCCCCACGCTAAAATCATATATTGGTAAATATAGCACAGTTTTGCCATTTATGCAATAATGAACAAAAATGGGAAGCTCCTGACTGCGGCTTCCCATTTTTACATTCCATTTACTGGATTTTTTTAATTGTTGCTTTTGTATTATTCTGTGTTGTGCCCTCTGTTGCTTCCGGTGTTGTTTTTTCTTCTGTCGGACGCTGTGTTTCCGGTTCTTTTGTCTTTTCCTCTGTGTCCGGTTCTGTATCTTTCTGTGTATTGTTATCTCCGGAATCATCCGTTTTTTCCGGGCTTTCAGTGCTGTCCTGTTTTTGTGTCCGCTGTGTTGTCGCGCTGCTCTTTGTTGATGCCTGTGTCTTTTTTGTCGTCTGTTCTTCCGTTTGATGTGCTGTCGTCCGTTCCGTCTGTTCCTGTGTTTCTGACCGGGCTGTCTGTGCCTGTGAAGACGACTGTGTCTGTGTACTTACAGTTGTTGTTTCTGTCTGTTTTGCCGTGGTTGACATACTGTGATTCACCGATACCGGCTGTTTCTTTTTTCCGCCTGCTAACAGTACCACAACCACGATAACTGCTATCACACACGGAATGGCAGCGATGAGTATTTTTTTTACATTGCTGCGGTCACTCCAGAAACTGCTGATATCTGACGGTTCTTCCTCAAATTCATCTCCATCATCCTCGCCCCCGTCACTTTCCAGCGAAAATCCTTCGATATCTTCCGTTTCATCATCTTCCATCGGAAGTTCTTCTGATTCCTGAGCTATCTGTCCTGCCGGATTTTCATCGGATTTCCGCTCTACCGGCTGTGTTATTTCTATCTGCAATTCCTGCGTGTCCTGCAAATCCTGTTCTTTAGGCTGTTCCGGTTCAAAAAAAGACTGTACTTCTTCCGGCAGTTCCACCTGTTCCTCCGGCTGGTCATCCTGCAATTTCGCAAAGGCCGCCATCGCCGCCGCAATGAGTTCATCCTGTTCCTGTTCTTCTGTCCGGGCGCTTTTTTGTAAACTTTCTTCATTCTTTACCGTTTCCTGCTCCGGCCGTGCTTCTCTTTTTTTTGCTGCTGCCGTTTCCCTTGGATAATTCTTTTCCAAAACGTCCAGCGCAAACCGCTCCATCCATTCCTGAATCTGGTTCATATCCGCCATTTCAATCTTCTGATACATCCGCACCAGAATCTGCTTCACTGCCTTTTTATACAAGGTTTCATTTTTCGGAAACACTTTTTTTTACAACCGGCTGTACAACTTCGGATGCCAGTGTACAAAACTCCTCAAATCCGCCGCCTTTTCCTTCTATTTCATTATTTATCAGCTGAATCAGCTGTTCGTCCAATTTCCCCATCTCTAATCTCCATTTTTTCTATTTTATGATGCCGGGACATCCCCTGCTATGATACCTGCGGATTGTTACGTGCTGCGCACTCACACACCCCTGATATCATATTAATTTTAAAAATCGTGCATAACGTGCCGCTATCTGCCTGTAATCATACTGCTGTGCCGACTTTTTGGCTCTATCTGCATTTTATTATAGATTTCCTCATCTTTCAAGAGCCTGTCTATCTGTTCTGCCATGCCGCTGACATCTTTTTCTTCAACAAGGAAGCCGTTGACACCGTCTTTTACAATATCCGTAATGCCCCCGGAGCGGCTTGCCACAATCGGAAGCCCCGAAGCAAACGCCTCCAGTATCACCAGCCCGAAGCCTTCTTTATCTCCGTCTTTTGCCGTAATGCTTGGCATTACAAATAAATCTGCCGAAGCATAAATTTTTTTTAATTCCTCATGTGTTTTTGCCCCCAGAAAGACAATTTTTTTACCGGTTTCCCGCATGACTTTGTCAGCCTGTCTTTGCAGTTCTTCCCTTAACGGTCCGTCACCGGCAATCACAAGCATTGCATTTTCTACATTTCTCATTGCTTCAATGGCATAGCACACACCCTTTTTTTCTGCCAGACGTCCGACAAATAAAAGTACCTTTTGATTTCCCTGTCCAAAATAATTTTCTTCACGATACTGCCGTCCGAAAAGTGAAGTATCGCACCCCATGGAAATTACCGCCTGGTTTTCATTCTTATAAATGCCATCCAATACATCCATCAAAGGCTGGGATACCGCAGTGACGCCCCATGCATTTTTTAAGCATCTTCTTTTTAATTTTTTTAACAATCCATGATTCAGCGAAGTCACATCTGCGCCATGTCCGGTCACAATATACGGCATTTTTAAGAATGACTGGACAATTCCCTGTGGAATCAGCCAGTTTGCCTGAACAATGTCATAGGACTTTCTCATTTTAAAAAGATGCACCCATAATGACACAAAAAGCCAGGGAACCAGAAGGCCCCTGACTTTTCTTTTCTCTGATTCTGGGTACGATTGCTCCTGGATAACATAATGTTTCTAATGAATGAACCGGAAAGTAGTGATACCGTATCACGGACACGCCCTCCAGCACCTCTGTATCTGCTGCTTTGAGCGCTGCCGGTACCAATACCGTCACCTCTGCGTATTCTTTCATATATTTTGCCAAATCCAGTATAAACCTCGGTTCGGTGTCATTTTCATAGCGTGGAAAGGTCGAACCTGTTATAAGCAGTCTTTTTTTCATTCTGATAACCCTGACTCATTTTTTACTAAATCGGAAGATTTTTCATCTTCACATTCCTGTCTGCTGTAATCCATTTTCCTTACATGATACTGTACATCCTGTAAAATCTTACGGTTTGCGGAAATCACATCGCCGAGCAGCCCGACCACAATTGTCTGAAAACCAACAATCAGAAGGTACTGGCTAAAATCAGTGACTGCAGATGTCCACCGCCCTTCACCGGAACAAAAAAAATACAAAATACCGTACAAAAAAAGCCAACGCCTACCAGCGCAAGAATACTTCCCAGCATAAAAAGAAGTACAGCGGGCGGTACATCAG
>ENA-OQIO01000014-OQIO01000014.1-human-gut-metagenome-genome-assembly--contig:-NODE-14-length-73873-cov-9.427806_pt1 | contig 73873 bp, 68 predicted proteins | sample MGYA00242573_ERZ504737 | MGnify/ENA primary metagenome ERZ504737 (study PRJEB26092, sample SAMD00036203) | human gut metagenome | host: Homo sapiens | study: EMG produced TPA metagenomics assembly of...
ATTGTTTTAGTCCTTCTTCAAAATATAATGGTAATTCGTTGATATATGTACCACCATCCTGAATTTCAAACGTAGCTTGTGTTTTACAATTTTTGCAGACACGCAAAGACATCTTTTTCCCACAATATTTTTCCGAGTCATTGACAGATTATCAAGATTATACCTTCTTCTCCCCGCAACTTTTCTATGTCTCTCAAAAATATAATATAAGCACTCTTATCAATCCCTGCTTTAAGTACAATGTCTAAATCAGGATGTAGCCGTTTTTAGCCGCATCAATCTCCAACCCTGTTAATATCGTACATTTTGCACATGTGGGACTATTTGAGGTAAATACCAAACCTGATTCGTCTTTGCTTGGTAATTTCTGATTTCTCTCATATTCTATCTGCCCGATAGCAATTGCAGCATCGGATATTTGTCCAATCCGATTAGAAAATGTATTCTGGATATGAAAAAACGGAACATGCTTCTGAATTGTAACTGGATTTCCTTTAGAAGTAGGTATTTTAATAACCGGAAGTGTTCGCTTAAAATACGGTACTAATCTATTCGTTCTATAACCCAGATAATTTCCAGCCTCATATGCTCCAGATGCAACCGCTTCTACTACATCCTGATTCGCCACAACATTGACCAGATCCCCGTCAAAATCGGCACCTCCCAGACATAGCGGAGCCGATGATCCCCTCGGAACCATGACAATACCAGTCAGCTTCTTAAAATACTTATCATATAATTCAATATGTCCTTTGAAAGAGTTATAGTTGACCCTGTCTGCATATAAATCCTCTGTAGTCATTTCAAAACGCTTCATTATTACTTGTTCATTTCTTGACAAATGCGGACTCCGAAAGAATGCATAATAAGAATCACAATTTAACTTCAAATCTTCCCAACAACCACTCTGTGTACCTACAGGCAGATAAAAACGAAAATATCTATATTTGGGCCAGAATTTAGATATAACGTCTCATCCTCCAATAAACTCGCAAGCAATGGCAGTAAATCTCTGCACAGATATCGATTCTGTCCTTCCACAACTAATTTTCCTGTTGCAAGCTTTGTTAAAAGTCCTTTCTGTACATTTTTTAATTGTGATTTTATATATCCGTCGCTTTTTAAAGCAGAATTCTTAAATAACGCCCGTTTCCAATTAGATATCTGTCTTATAACTATCGTTTCCTCATCATTCTCCTGTGTATCACTATCCTCCTCTTGGATATTGTTATCATCATCATCCACTGTCATTTCTTCGCAATCTTTCAGATACTCGATAGGATTTTGTATAAAAAAACAATGTCTTTTTACAATCTTTTTAAATTGCCCTTCCGTAAAATGCAGTGTATTGATCATCTGATAGCTCAGATGTGTATATTGGGAGTTTCCGTAAGGTAAATTTGTCCCTGAAATATACAATGCATGATCATATTTTTTCATTGCATCACAATAGAATACCATAGGATCCATATTATTAGCTTTATCAGATGCACTATCCAAATACTGTCGGATCCATTTCATACCTTTAAACATACTTTCTGTGATAAAAATATGAGCCTTGCTCAAATCTCTCTTTATACCAAAAGCATCTTCATACAACTGTTCACCTTTTTTTCCGTTATAAGTCTCTAAAAACTCATGCACATCCACTTCATGAAGCATTCCCTTCATAAACGGTAACCTAATCTGAAAGGAAGTGGCTCCTTTTATGTTCAATGCTTCATTAATGTAAGAAGCATATTCCGGCGTAATAAAACCAGAACCATCGAATGGGATATCCACATACTCAAAATCTTTTATTTGAGGTTTCTGAAAATTGCATTGCAACACTTCTCTAAAATCTGCATCTTTTACTACTTTAATTTCTGTAGTTGCTAATGGAACTTTTTTTTCATAATTATACCTTGTAACTGGCATTTCAGGATTATCCCTCTTTGTTCGTACATCCTTTATTATTACAATAGCCTCCGGATTTATCACAAACTTTGGATGTTTAACTCTTTTAGAAGAAGAAAGATATAAACCTCTGTATGCGTAATATTTACTTTCAATTACCGATATCTTTGAAAAATCCATTCCTAAGTTAAGACGTGTATTCAATCCTTCATAAAAATCTTCATCAATAAACGAAATACGACTATTCCGGCTCATGCTTCCGCTCTTATCAAAAGCAACCATATGGACCGGATTTTCAAAACCTTCAAAATACATATCAAATCCATTTTTTACAAGATCTTTTGAATCGTTCAGCAAAACTTTTTGGTTCTCTATCTTCCATGCCCCAGCATTCTCTTTATCAAGTGGCTGAAATATTTTACCAAAATCTACAATCACTAACTTGTCATATAATGTTTTATCTGTACGTTTAAAAGATTGCTTCTCTTTATCACGCCATACAGATTCTATTTCTTTGCAGAATTGATAAAATAGCGCACAGTCTTCTCGCTCGTCTTCCTGTTTTATAACGTATCTTCGCAACGAATAATTCTCAAGATAAAGCTTGAACCGTTCTTTTTCTTCGCCAGGCCTCTTTGAACAAAAGTTGAAAAAAGCCTGGGCATTAATCGTTATAATTTTTTGTCTAATGTCTGGCATGATATTACTCCTCTTTGGTTAGTAGGGCTATTAGCTCCTGTTACACTAAAAAATAACTTCAGTCCAATCAATTGCTGCAAGGTTTGTTTTAAAATTTTTCCATTCTTGGGAATCTTGGGAATCAAATGTTGGTATACTCGGTTTATCTTTTATCTTTTCATATATTTCTGTTAAATTTCCGATTTCCTCTGATTTAATTGTAATCTCCAAATTTTCCTCTTTACACTGTTCAAAAATCCATGTTTTACGTTCTTCATTCCACTCTTTATGCGGGTGCATTCCGTTTTGGGAAGTATCACCATTATTTCTATCAGCAGTAAACCATTTTCCCCGTAAAGCATTAATCTTTTTTCCTGATTTTTGAGAAAGTTTATAATATTTCCATATCACTCCATTTGTATATAGAACTTTTCCATACCATAATAACTCTCCCAATAATTGTCCTGCATCATTTGCTTCACCATTCGATTTATTCAAAGAACTTGTATTTTTTTTATTTACATAATATTTTTTCTTCTTATCACAACTTATATCAATTGTGTTTGTGTCTAGGCATTCTATGAGTCTTTGCCAATGCACTTTGCTTCCACGCAACCATATATATTTTTTAAAATTGTGTTTTCTACCTCATCAATTTTAGGTTCCTTTCCCTCTGGAAAACTTTCATCAAAAATCGCAAGATCTGGAAAACTTCCAAACCCATCTATATATTTTCTTGACTTAACATTCTTCTCATTATCCGCCTTGATTCTTTCACTCTTATGAACATCACGTATCGAAAGGTTTTCCGTGTTCACACCATCTCTCAAAAGCATATTAATTAGTGGATATAATTCTTCCTCTTGTCCATACTGTTTATCCATCAGCCATAGTTCTCTCATATATTGTTCTAATGTCATTTTATCAACCTTTCTCTTTTTCAAATTCTAGGCGTTTACGAAACGCCATAAGCTGCAGAAATACGGCATTTTTTAGCACAACAACTGCCAATTTCTTAGATTCTATTTTACCATACAAACCACCTCTCCACCAGTCGAAAAAAGCCTAATCTATCCAATCTATCCAATTTTTTATGATCTTATATTGGCTCCTGTCACAAAAAAGAGCTGAATAGCTTCCTGTATAATTCAAAGTGTAGAAAGTATTATGTACGAAGGACGCCTCCCAGAGTAACGAATAAACAGGCGAATAAGACGGGCGGAAAACCGCCTGCTCTTGACATGCCATTCAACAACTGTTATATATAAAACAAGGGTGAGAAGCCTGATTTTCAGGCTTGCCACCCTTGCATATCATAGAAGAATCTTATTTACAGACTTTTTCTCACAAAAAAGCTTGACCACAACAAATTATGTCGCACTTTCCGTTATTCTGCAAGCGAAAACAAGAAATTTCTCTACAACTTTATCATAATACTGTTCTCATATTTTCCACCATAAAGTATTTCTCTTCTGTCCGCCTAATTTGTTCTGATGCATCTTATTTTGCATAATATTCTTCCCCTGTATCCAGCAAATCACCGCCAGTCTTCCATTATTTCCGCCTGCTCCGCAGTCAATCGCAATATGATTATTTTTCTTAAAGATATATCCGGGTCTGCTGTTTCCAAGAATATTCTGCGTAGGGGTGTGTCCGCTTACCACAGTAATGTTTTTGAAATATGTGATGTCAAAATCGGTTCTTTTCCACACAAGTTCTTCCACGGAATACTCCTCAAGCCGCCTTGATTCCGAAAAATGTTCCAGCCCTGCGTGAATCAGCCAATATTCCCCATTATTTATGATTTTCTTCCCATACAGACGAAATGATTCTATATATTCCACTACCTGTCGACGCTCTTCCTGCGGAAGTTTCAAGAACTCCTGAATTGTGCTGATTCCGCCGTTCAACGTCCATTCTGCAAAAGACTGACGTGCCTGTGATGACAGTTTATGAAGAAAGCCATTCGAAAGTCCCGGTACCAGAAGTTTCAGACACGGAAGAGCCATGAGCTCATGGTTGCCCATAATGGGAATGATATTAGGATTTGCCATCATATATTTCAAGATCTTCATGGAATCCGGCCCCCGGTCGACTACGTCACCAAGTACATAGAGTATATCATCTTTTCCAAGAGTTATCTGCTCCATCAGGTTCCTGAACAGCTCATATTGTCCGTGAATATCACTCATCGCATAAATCATTTACTTTTTTCCATCTCTCTTACAAGATCACAAAGTTCTTCTTCCCAGTCGCTGATTTCCGAATACCAGATACATCCATACATACCTGGAAGTTTCATATTCCTTGAGGAACATACGATAATGTTGGTTTGATTTCCCCGCTCCTGTAGAATCCGAACTAATTTTTCTCCCGCTTCTGTGTCGCTGATGGATCCTGACCTCATTGGAAAATGCATATCTGTGATAATCAGATCGAACGGCTCTCCTGCGTTTTCTGCATCTTTCAACATCTTCAGACCATCTTCCACATTAGACACCTGCTCAACCGATGCCACACCACAGCGGTTACCTAATATTTTTCGAATTGCATTCGCCTTATAAACACTGTCCTCGAAGTTCAGAACTTTCATATTCTACAGCCGTCCCTCTCATTTTTGTTGTTTGTGCTTTTCATACGCCCGTATCTTCTGTTCGCTTTTGTGTTCTTTCAGAACACCATTTAGATTCTATTTTCTACTTCCAAGCACCATATTGAATGCATCATAATTCAACGTATCATTCTGCCGCAGAACACCGCATATTCTATCGTTTCAAAATAGGATGCATATTTTTCCTGTGCACTCCGAAATGCATGTGCTACAATTCTTGGCGGGTTGCAGAAAGCGCCGCAGCCAAACGCTCCTAAAATCAGAACTTCCGCTCCGTTCGATGCTGCCGCCTGAAAAACACGTTCCAGCCTTTGCATCTGAAGTTCGTACAGTGCTTTCTCACTAATCTTAACCGGCGCATTTCCTGCAGACGGGTTCATGGCATTGCTTGGTTTCTTTCGGAGATTCGGGGCTGCGCAGGTAATGATGTCTACCTGATACCAGTCTTTTTCTTCCATTCGTTCCGGTGCAGCGATATCGTTCTTAAATACGACGACTTCTGGTGTGTACAGAAGATCATCATTATAAAGTGGATCGCCTGCTTTTCGGTGCGGTTGATAGAACTGATGCCACATCGTTTCTGTGTCCAGGCATGGATACAGTGTGCTGCATCGGCAAAGGCATTCTTCCTGCGCCGTACTTCCCCGTGTTACACCGCCGCCGGGGTTGGTTGCAGAGGCGAAATTCAGGACACAGACTCGTTTTCCGGCTTTTGCATATGCAGAGGCGGCTTCAAAGCTTCTTTTAGATGAAACAATCGTTTTGCAAGATAATTTTCCAGGTTCTGGAAGTGCAATTGCCTGCGATGGAACATACAGCTTTTGGTTCTGAATCGAAAACTGAACTGCCTGCTGGAGCTTCTGGTTTGCTTTTATCAAATCCATGGAGTCCTGAAAGATCGCGATATTATTACTTCTTCTGTCCATTGCAATTCTCCTCTCGTATCCCAGTCACACAATGCTGTTCTGCTGAAAATTATACACCTTATCCTCCAGCTTCGTCCAGGCTTTTACATAGTCCGCATCGATAAAGCAGCCCCTTGCCTGTCGGAATGCACCTAGCTGCTTGCCGCCTTCCGTGGCATATAATCCTGTATCCCAGCAGCCTGCTGATAAGCTGTTGTCTTTCAGGATCAGTAAGTATACCTCGAAGTCATTTGGATAATCATCATCCTTTATGTAGTGGAATCCGGTGAATGTAACGCGAATATTTTCTGCCATGTTTGCTGTCTTTTCTTCCATCTTTTTTCTCCTCATGATAGGCCTTTTCTTTTGAATATTGCCATTTTATCTCATGTCGAACGGAAAATGTTGACAGAAACTTGTCCGTATATAAATAGGCAATATCTCTGCCCTGAATTTTATAACAAATTATAACTATTCAGATCCCCATCTCATTCCGCTTGCGCTGCATCTCTTCTTCCATCACACAACACTGTTTCAAATGAAATGAAATCCCATACTGCACCATTTTCTTATAGCCATCCTGCCACAGTGTCTGTGTATAATCTTTATCTCGAATCTGCTCCAATGCCTTCCGGCAATCTCTTTCCAGATCTTTTTTCTCATCTGTATACTTCACTTCTATCACAATTCCTGTTTCTGCATCTCCCGTTTCAATCACAATATCGCTGAATCCTTCTCCCGATTCTCGATTGGAAGATACACGCCAGTCATTTTTATAGCTTAAGATTCCAAGCAGAATTCCATGATAGAAATTTTCTTTCAGTGATTTCCGCACAAAGGTATCGCGTACGCTGACTGTCTTCTGCAAATACAAATTCAAAAGTCTTTCCACCTCTGCTGCTTTTCCGTCAAAGAGTGCCTGGCAGAACTGTTCTGCCATTTTCCCGTCTTTTTTCACTTCCTGCTGAAATAGTGTAAGAATCCGTTCTGTTATGATATTTCGAATTTCCCGGTTTGGAATTGCAAGGCAATAGCGGCCATCGCTTTCTCTTCCGCGCTGTGTCAGGTATCCAGTCATGAAAAGTGTACTCCACAGGTGATCCATGGTCGAATACAGGTCATTGTAGGTAACCATTTCATCGATTGGTTTGATCACTGTTTTTCCGTTTATCAGCCATTCCAGTTCTGTTTTTGTGAGCATATCCGGCTCGTTGATACTGTCTATAAAATGATGAATCACACTGTTCCCGCTTGTATTCATCCAGTAATTTTCCGGCTCGGCCTCTGGATTATGGATATGATCATTGCAGTAATTCACAACATCCCACGGACAGTACACATCTGCTTTTCCGAATCGGTATCCGTCATACCACTCTTTTACCTCGTCGTATCGGTCATCCATTTCATAGTCATGCAGCATGGTCTTTACTTCTTCATCTGTAAACCGAAGGTTCATCAAATTCTGTATTTGTAATCGAATATACTTTGAAATTGTTCAGTCCGGTAAAGATGCTTTCTTTTGCAATGCGCAGGCAGCCCGTCAAAACGGCAAAAGCGAGACTGCTGTTTGTTTTCAGAACATTTCCGAACATATTTCGAAGCAGCAATACCATTTCATCATAATATCCATTTTCATGGGCTTTTGCCATCGGAACATCGTATTCGTCAATCAGGACAACCACTTGCTGTTCATAGTGAACTTCCAACAGTTCTGTCAGTTCCTGAAGACTGCTGGTAATGGTGTCTTCTTCCATATTTCTTGTCAGAAGTTCTGAAAAAAGTGCTTTATCAACCTGGCTCAATTTGTCGCTTTCCAGAAGAAATTGAAATCTTCTTGCCTCACGATTGATTGTTTTTATGAGCTGCGCACGGGCTTTTTCATAGGAATCGGCATCAATTCCTTTTAAGCTGATGGAAATAACGGGATATTTTCCCATATATTGTTCACAAATCTCTGTATTCTTAGAAATCTTCAAGCCGTCAAAAAGTGCTGGATCCGTTCCAATTTCAAAGAAATGCTGAATCATACTCATATTCAGGGATTTTCCAAAACGGCGTGGGCGCGTAAAAAGCGTGACCTCACTTCCGTTATTTAAAATCTGTTCTACAAGGGAAGTTTTATCTACATAATAGTAATTTCCATTGCGAATCTTTTTAAAGTTGTCAATCCCGGTCGGGAGTTTTGGTTTTCTCATCTTGAAACCTTCCTTTCCAACTTTTGCGGCTTTTGACACCTGCGGCTGTGCTTATGTTCTGATCTCTATTTTAACGGGTTTTATTTGCTTTGGCAATGGTTCTTATCGGTTTCTAATCTGTCCAATTTTTTATGATCTTATATTGGTTCTGAATGGTTCTCTCAAAAAGTGTTAAAGGCAGTAAAAGGAAATAAATATTAGTCCCAAAGCCAATCGTTCATATTTCCACTATAGTTACCATTTGCATCCCATGTATCTCCTGTAGATGGATCATAATAATTTTCAACTCTTCCAGCCCCATCTTCAGCCCAACCATAATTTGCGCCAGAAGGAATTCCGCTTCCGCTACTTGAGCTTCCATCAGATGAACTCAATCCACCACTGGAATCACTACCAGAACCAGAATCGCTATAGCCAGAACTGGAATTTCCACTGCTGTAACTATAATCATTGCTGTCGTCATAGTAACTAGAACCACTTGAAGATGATCCGGAACTTTGTTCAGCAGCTTCTTCAGCAGCTTTTCTTTCTGCTTCTTCCTGAGCAGCTTTGGCAGCAGCCTCTTCTTCTGCTTTCTTCTTTGCTTCCTCTTCAGCTTTCTTACGAGCTTCTTCCTCGGCTTTTTCAATAGCAGTTACTCTGTCATTGTATTTTATTACATAATCATCAATCGTACTGTTATATTTGTCAAATCTGTCCTGCTCAACGGTATTATAATTTTCGAAGTCATTTTTCAAGGTATCTTTGAATGTCGTAAATTCGCTGGTAGCGTTTTTGAGTGCTTCCTTATCGTCCACTTTTTCAACATCATCACCAATTTTATCCGCAATTATTTTGATCGTGTCGTCATATTCGGATACAAAGGAATTCTTCATCTGCGCAATGATTTTTTCATAGTGTACAGAGCATTCCTTATAAGCGCCTTCTGTCTTTTTATATTTTTCCGCACTCTCCATCTCTTGTTTCAATGCTTCCAGTTTTATCTCTGTCTTCTCCTTTTTCAAATCTCTGATATTCCTCATCAATCTCACTGTTTTTTGTTTCAATCGCCTGTAAACGAAGCTCCTCCTGATGGCGGTCATACGCTTTCTTTGCAAAAACTCCGATGACACAAATGCAGACAATCGCAATACCAATTACAGCAAGCATGATGGCTTTCTTTTTGTTTTTGTTCTTTGTTTCCATCTCGAAACACTCCTCCTTTTTTCTTTTTGTTTCCCGAAAAATCCATGTTTTCTATGTTCTTTTCCATATTTTTATTGATTCTTCGTTACTCATTTTTCATCACATTCATTATATCGCAGCTCGTTTCTCTTTACTATTTCTTTTTATGTAATTTCCAAAAAATCCCCACTCTTTGATCTCACAAGATTTTAAAATAGTACTTTCCTTCCATCTTATCTTACGTGATGTTGAAATACCCCGGAACACAGTTCATCTCTTCCTGCCCTCCGGGGTACCTCTTAATCTAATTCAGCCACTTTAAAGCTCTTCAAAATGCGAATCACCTGTTCTTCTTCTTTTTCTGTAAATGTACCGTCTGGTGCTTCTGCGATAAATGCAACTGGTGTCGGATAGTCAAAAGAAAATTCGTCTACGTCCCCAGCCTGACCTGCAAATTCAATCTCGCCAAGACGGGATGTCGGTATCACTGCGAACAACGTGCTGTCTACAGGAACATAATCATCATCAATACCAGCCATCATCTCGCCTGTGATATGTACTCGTGCTACCATAAATTCGCCAAGATCTGAACAGTCACGATCGGTTCCCCATGGATATCCAGGCACAAAATTAGAAGTGTCTGCCTGTGAAACCTGTGCCTTCAGCATATCACGCGAATAGCCGCCAAGCGCGCCTTGGCAGTACCAAAACGAAACGGTAACACCTCTATCGTTTGTCAGAACAACGTTTTCTCTGACCGCATCCATGGAACCGCCAACTTCCTCCGTCTGAATTTCCCAGCCTTTTGGGATTTCAAACTGGAATGCCGTGCTGTCACACTGATTTACTTCTCCATACCGTGTAACATAGATATCTCCCTGCTCCCCAGTTTCCGTCCATTCCATATCCTTCTGCCAGTCTGCACTTGACTCCCAGTGTTTTGACCAGATTGGATCAAAGGTCCGGTCAAAAAGATCTGTTTCCTGCATTTTTTTATCAATGACCGGGATATCAACACTGCTTTTCCTTTGATTCTCGGGCTGATGGAAAGCTCCAGTGAGCCCGCATATCCACCCAGGTCGTCCTTCATGGATACCTTTGCCTGGCCTTCTGCTTTTCCAACTGCTCCGCCGGAAAGATTCAGCCAGCGCTGTCATATAATTTTGCGCTCGGCCGGATGGCAATGTATGCTTCCAGCCTACCGTTCACCTCAACCGTACTCCACTCAAGTCCGTCTGAATTCAGATTTCCTTCTTTGACTTCTTCTACTTTGCCTGTTCTGCTGTCATACTGGAATCCCAGGGTGCTGTCGGCTGTTGCACCGTAAGAGCTGTGAATGCCGCCCTCCAGACTTCCCGCTGCCCCGACAACGGCTTCCAGATGATTTGTAATAACAATCGGTACAATACCGGCGTTGAACTCGATATTCGGCAGTTTTCGTTCGTAAACGGTTTTTTCCTTTTCAAATTCTTTCTCGCTGTTTGCGCCGCATTCCAGGGCAATACCGGCTTTGCTCCTTACTGCAATTCCACACTGGACTTCACCGTCTTCGATATCAATCTGAAGTTCCAGCCAGCATCCCCATCCTGCCTCTCCGGAAAACTGAACGGGTTCTTCTTCAACATTGATTGAGACACTGTAATCGTAATCACTGTTTTCTTCCTCTGTCTCTTCTTCCGATTCATCTTCGGACAGTCTTTTAATGGTATAAGCGCTGTTATTTCCTGTTTCACTTGCACCATCCTCCGTCAGCCGGAACTGTTTGATAATATGTGCCTTTTCGAATACATCCAGCAGGGTCGCCGGCTCTGTTTCTACCCGGTAACCCTGATTCGTTTTTTCTTTCTGCACTACTTTTCGAATAAATCCAGAAGGCGCTGCACTGATTTCTCCCGCAACAAGAACATCTCCGGTCTGGTAACCAGGATCTTTTTCAAAGGTGAGACTGTTGTCAGAAACTTCCGTTGGCTGATCTTCTGATTTCATCTCATTGGTAATCACCTTTACATTGTCTTTTACAATGATGTCAGGATCATCCGTACTGTTTTCTGCTGTGTTCTCATCCGATGTGCTGTTTTCCGATACACTTGTATTCTGTTCTTCCGGATTCTGTTCCGGCTTTGTACTCTTCTGTGTACTTTGAGCAGCAAAAATTCCAAACAGAATCAATGCCAGAATGATTGTGCCTGCCAATACTGCGCGGATCCATTTTTTCATCTGTACCTGCTCCTTATTCTGCCTGTCAAAGCGAATATTCGCAATCCGCTTCGCTACTTGCTTGATTCGTTTAAAATGTGGTGCACCAGATTTACTGATTCACCACATTTTAAGCTTCTTTGTATTACGGAGTTACCGTTTCATCTTCTGCCACGTTTTCATCATCTGGCTCTGATTCTGATTTGGATACTGCTTCACCAGGTTTTTCTGCTTCCGACTCTGAAATCACGCTCTCTGATGTTGTTTCCGGTAATGGAGTTTCCTCAACAACCACTTTCTGCTCTGGCTGTTTTTTGTTTCGTACCTTTCCAGCGTACATTTCAATCTCTTCTGTGTCATCCACATCATCCATTTCCTGATCAATTCCGCCGATGGTGTATGGGTCATTCTGATATTCAAGCGTGTTTACAGATTTAATGGTTTTGGTCGCTCCATCGAAATCGAAAACATGCCATAAGGTTCCTGGCTGATTTGTCGGAATCGTGTATGTTGCAATGTTTTTGCCTTCGAGGTAAACCTGAACTTTTGCTCCGGAAAGAGACATTTCATTGGCCACTTCACTGTAACTGTTGGTATAATCGTGTACGAAGTAGCTGAACTTTTCGTCTGCTTTTACGTTACGTACTGTAATGGTTTCCGGACCATAACTACTTGTATCATCTACGTCTAAGTTTCCAACAGAATTTCCTTCGAAATCTGTCTGTCCGAACCAGATATGATACGGTTTGTCCGACGAGTAGCATGCAAGATGAGAATCCAGATCCCACGGCTCTTCGCCCCAGGTTAATACGATGCGGAATTCTCCTGCGGTTTCACCGTCCCCATCTCCCGGTACAAGAACAATATTTGCTGTTTCAATCTGGTCTCCCGCTACTGTGATATTTTTGTAATTCGTCACATAGCCTTCTTTGCTGATTTCAAGCGTATAATTTCCATTTTCCATTGAAAGAGTATAGCCTGCATTTTCAAATACTCCTTCTGTCACAGCATCACCCGTTTGATTGTTCCAGCCTTTGCGTACAATGTAGGCTGTTTCTGTAATACCATCTCCCGTGACTGCATCGGTTATCGTTCCCTCTACAGAGCCTGTATTAAAATCATCATGGCGCTCCACCATATAGATATCTTCTACATATCTGATTTCACTGTTCTGAACCAGAACTTCCGCAACCTTGTACGTCTGATAAGACGTTGCGGATACTGTAATTTCATAAGTTCCATCCTGCAGATTTTTGGTGCTGTACTTGCCAAACACATCGGTATAGAGAATTCTTTCTGTTTCTGTTCCTTCCTCTCTCCAGGCTCCAGCTCCTCCTGAAAAAACAGCAATTTCATTTTCTTCTGTTTCAAGGCTCCAGGCTCCATGGCTTCCGCCTCCACTGCCGCCTCCGGCTACGCTGTTTCCACCATTGCCGCTGCCTGCTCTGACTTTTCTGGAAATTCTGACTCTCGCGTTTTCTATCGGCAAACGTGTTTTGCCCGAGTAAACATATCCTGTGATACCGCCGCTGGCGTACGTACATTTTTCAACGCGGACTCCATTTTCCTTATGCATTTTTATTCTCAAGTTGTTGTTTTCATCATTTTGAAGCGGTTTGAATTCCAGATCAAAATCGAAATATTTCTTCAATACATCTCCAAGCAGGGAATCTGTATCGAGTCCATTTGTTGAGTATGGATATACCTTGATATCCTCGCATGCGAGACTTCCATTTTCTAAATCATGGTATGCAAATTCTGCCTCAACGCCTAAGCCTAAATCTGCATAATAGCCTGCTAAATCAAAAACACTGTACAAAGTCAACAGACCTTTTATGCCAATACCGCCTTCCATATTTCCCTTTACCTCAAGGGTATCAACACCATGATGAAAATCGAAAATGCCTCTCCATGTTCCATCTTTATATTCAAATCCCTGTGTTGATTCAACGCTATATGAAATATGTAAGGATCCATCTGCTTTGTATGAACAGAAAAGTACAACATCAAAGGTAAAACCGGTAGCCCCTATTGTAATTGGAAAACGCATTAATTCTACCTGACCACTGTCAGCAAATTCTTTTTCCGCCGTAATATCTTCATTTGCATTTTCCGTGACAGCAAGTTTAAGTTCATTTACCGAAACACCATTTACTCCAACGTCAACATTTACAACGCACAGAATTTCAGGAATTTCAAAATCAATTTTTCCTTTTCCTTCATCATTCGAACCAATATTAAATTCAAAATTCTTTTCGTAGCCAACATCAATAACACCACCTGCTCCTATATTAGCCTGTGTTGCAATTCCATATTCATCCGTGTCGGCAGCTCCTCCGATAAGTGCTGTACCGCCTCCGACAAAATCAATTTTGCTGACCACTTCCCATAATTCTGGCTTTATGCATGTCAGAATCAGTTTCTCGCCATCCTCTGTTACCGTAGTTGCTTTGAGCGCGATACCTGAAATATAAACTTCATTCGCAGGAAGGATCATAACACTTCCTTCTCCGATTTTTTCTGTCTCGGTTGTTTTCGGAAGTGTAACTGTATAGGTTCCATCCGCATTCTCTACAACTGTATAATCTGTGATATTTTCCAGTTCTTTTTTCAATACACCATCTACGTACTGTGTATTATCATGCGGCTCTTCACCAATTGTTGTGTCTTCCTGTCTGATTTCATCAATTTCACAGAAAATCGATTTAACATCTTTCTTGGAGAGCAACGCATGCGGCTGGAACTGGTTTTCTGTATTTAATTCCAAAAATCCTTTCCCTACTGCAATTGCTGCTTCATTTTGATATGTAATACTATCCCAATCCGTCCAACTGTTCGTATCATACGAATGTATTCCATTGAATCCCATTGCATGTACTGCCGTATAAGCCGCAAATTCGCGTGTTGCCGGTTCATCTGGATAGAAAAACGGGATATCCTGCTCCAGATCTTCGATATCCGGTGGCGGCAGGATTCCATATTTCTCTGCAATTTCGATTGCTGCTTCATACGCATTTCCTGCCGTATCCGCATAATAATGGTTTAAGGAATCCGGATCTGTATCCAGGTTCATTTCAACCTTTTCAGCGAGCATCTGCACCCACTCACCGCGTGTATATGTTTTGGTATCGTCCGATGGATCATCTGACTTCACGTAGGTATATTCAACTTTTGCTTTCAGCTCCACGGTAGTCTGATCCACAAGAATATTCTTGGAAAGCTCCATGACCTTTCCTATGTTTACACTTTGTGCTTCTGCTCTTGCCCGTTCCGGAAATACGCCTGCAACGGTGCTTCCCGTCATAATCAGGCACAGAAACCACGCCAACATTTTATTTCTTCTGTTTTTTTTCTTCAGTGCAACAACAACGGCTGCTCCTGCCAGCACCAGCAGTACAACCCAAACAATAATTTTGGTGTTGTCACCCATTTTCGGTGCAGATTTCAGTTTCTCAGCCTTTAAGGACTGGCCATTTTGCTTTGCGTTTCCAGTTCCCTGATCTTTTGTTAATGTCGTTCCGGAATCCTTGCTGCCCGTTGTCGTACCAGGATTCTTCGTGTCATTTGCTACGTTTCCATTTCCTGGCTTTTCATTATCTGTCGGATTCTTTTTGTCATCTCCAGAAGGATTTTCCTTATTTTCATCATCCTTCTTATCATCTGATGCTTTTACCGTACAAACCGTTGTCAACGTAACGGTTTCTCCAGCCTGCAGAGATTCCATCTTTTTTGTTGTCTCCGCATTTTCGGCCAGCACAAAATTTTCCGGCAAAATATTTTCCAGTGACAGATTCGTTACTGCTGTATCATTTGTATTGGTTACAGTTAAAGTAACTTTGATTTCTTCACCCTGCTGGTAAGTTTCTTTGTCTGTTGTCAAGGCTGCTTCTATTCCATCCTGAAGCAGCGATGCTGCAAGAGCAGGCTGTGTCATCATTCCGGTGCATAAAAGCAGTGCCAGAAAGACAACTTGTAATTTCTTCCACACTTTCATACGTCTTCTCCCTCGTAAATGTAAAATTTCGATCCTTTTTCTCTGAATATCTGCCGCTTATGCTGTCTTCAGGATCCTTGGTGCCTTCCGTCAATGGAAAGGCGGCTTTTCTTGCTCTGCATCTCAATCATTAGCTGAGCAGAGCAATGAACATTTCATTTTCCTCCTTCTTCTGTTGTATTTCTTTTAGTGTAATACATCCTCCCTTTATTTGCAATATATTTTGTCATGCATTTTGCAATGCATATTTCATCATTATTATGCAATACAATAAAACAGACTGGGCTTCCAGTACTCTTTAAAATCAGAATACAGCCAGAAAAAGCGCACTGAAATAAGCTGTCCCCAAAACAGCTTTTTCTTCATTTTTCGATTTCGCAGATTCGAAAAATTTATTTTTTGTCGAACCTTTTTTTGAAACACCTTTGTTATGTTTTATGCTGCCCGTAGTTTCCACATAAGATCCGGAAGCATGCTCCGTTCTTATATTCTCCGGCAGCAGAATGGAGTTTGATATGGCATTTCAGTTAAAAGGCAACCGCAAGGAAACGGAAAACAAAACCATCCGTTTCCCCATTCACCTGATCGATCAGATCGAACAGGCAATTTCCGATTCTGACCAGGACATTACCTTTTCCAGTTTTGTAATTCAGGCGTGTGAGTATGCGCTGGATCACATGGACGCCCCGTCAGAAGAACACAATTAACTTTTCTTTTTTCAAAGCAGATTTTTATGGTTCGACGTGCATTTTCTGGCTGTTCTCTGCTTCTATTTTATCTTACCATGCTTCTTATTTTTTCAGGACAAGATCCTGTCCTAACTCAACTCCACAACCTCATCATACAGACACACAAACACCTCTTCCACTTCCGCATCTTCATGAAAGTGCCCGAAATACCATTTCTGAAACTCTGTCTCATCCGCCACGCGCTGCAGATACTGACGAAGTTCCACCTCATCGTCAGACAACTCTCCATACCCCATTGCCGCGGCCACATCTCTTGGGGCTGTGTGGGTCAGTATGTAGTCCACCTGGAAATCTTCTTTTTCCAGATTTTTCCATCCTTCTTCGTACTCTTCCCGTGACGGAATTTCTTCCGGGAACCACGAAATTCCCTCCGCGCGGGACATTTTGTCGATGCTGTAAGCACCTCCGAAGGTAAAGAATTTCAGCCCGTCAATCGTAAAGATCTGTCCGCGCATCAGATGGATCATGTTGTCCTCAATGATATGCACCTTTCCGCCGTTCCACTGCTCCACGGCGTAGGAATTCAGTTGTTCGAAGTTCTCATGATTTCCGTCGATAAACAGTGTCGTCACCGGCAGACTTCGGAAAACGGCTCTCGTATTCGCTTCGTATGCTGCAGAAAAGCCGCAGATGCCGACATCTCCGCAGATGATCAGATAGTCATCCTGGGTGTACTCGTCTTCGTGCTCGTTAAAATAGCGTACAACTTTTCCAATATCAAAGGTGCCATGGGTATCGCCTGTAATGACAATGCTCATTCTCAGCGTCTCCTCTCGTGTTCTCTGTTTCTGTTCTCTAAGGTATCGCAAAACATCATCCGCAAATTCTGTCCGCTTTCTCTGCCGCTGCTATCGTTTCTTGCAGAGACACAGACTACGCCGCACTATTCCCGAAAATAAAACACTTCTCCCCGTGCCCGGAACGGTAGCCGGTTTCCTCTCGGAAGCAGAAATGCATGCTCTCGTCTTACCTTCAGGTCATTCTCAATCTCCCCGTCCGTAATAATCAGAATCGGCCCGTCCTTTGGAAAATCGTTCGCCTGTTCCAGACAATCCACGCCCGGCTGCAGTATGGTTCCTCCTCGTCCCGTGACTTTTACCCGGCCGGCAATATCTTCCGGTGCCAGATATCCCGCATCCGTCGCTTTGGCATCACAGAAAATGATTCTCACGAACGGAACATCTTTCGCCGCGGCATAGCTGGCGATGGAGCCGAGTGCCATACCGATCTGTTTTGCACTCATGGAACCGGACGTGTCCACGACCACACCGAAGGTCCGGCTCTCCAGATCCTGCTCGTAATACGCATATCCTGACCTTGGAATATCCGGCGTGGCACCCTGCCGTCTGCTCGGCCGCGCATAGGTGCGGTGTTTTTCCAGCGGTGGAAACTGTACGTCAAACCACTTCGCCAGCGCGGCATCCCAGGGAATGACCGGCATCGCAAGCGCCTGATTTCCTGCACCAGCCCGGCCGGCAGGAAACCACGATTGTGCTCCTGATGGTAATCCAATCCCTCCCGCAGTGCGTTTTTCAGCAGTTCATCCAGGCTGACCCCATTTTCTCTTCCAGTAAAATACGGTCTGTTTCCGTTAAACATATCACCTCTGCCAAAGCCCCGAAAGGTGTTTCGTTTTTTGTACTTTCGGATCTCTTTCACGATCAGATCATAGATACTTTCTGCCGATTTGTTGTGAAGTGTTTCATCATACAACAGCCCATCCGGCGGCATTCTGCCGATCTCCATTTCGTGCAGCCAGTCGTTGATGACGTAGTCGCAGGCGATGTTCCACAGAAAGAAGTCACGCCCATTGCACCGTTTCTGGTGCTGCAGTCCGGCATGGAGATATTCATGCGCGAGAACAAAAATCCACTCTTCCTCCGAAAATCCGCACGACGGATTGGCATAAATGATTCCCTGCTCTGCGTCAACCGCTGCAATATGGATTTCATACCGATGGCACATTTCAATGTCCTCCACAATTTTAAATGTAGCTGCAAGACCTCCGAGCAGCGGATAATGGGACAGGAACCATTCTGCTGCTCTGGAAATGACGGTATTCTTTTTCGTTTTAAGATCGTATCCTCCCGCATCGCAGAGTGCAGATTTGATGGAATGAGTGACTGCATAGGAAAATTTTTCAGCATATGCATTTCTTTCTCCCTTTTTATAAACGATCGGCCGTTCTACCCCGATCATATCCTTTAATTTTTCAGAGTTTGTCCCGCAGATCTGCGCACCATTATCCTGGTGCTTCAACAGATATTCATAAATTTTCTGCTCGCTGTTCAGTTTGATCGGATATGCTTCCGCCGGATCTGCGCAGATCGGCTCGCCGAGGCGGATGTCATAAAGGAATCTGGTAATGTAGATATCACAGGCTTTGTTCCAGAGTGCCGGGACAAATTCGCAGTCGGAAGGGATGCTCGCTTTGTCAAAGTGGCCGAACGCCAGGTGCAGAAGGTTGTGTGCCATCACATAGCACCATTGTTCCGGCGACAGGTTCGCCCGCATGTTGACGTAGATATTTCCATCTTTCGTAACACAGGCCAGACTTCCTTTTGCATTCAGATGGGAGGGCTTTGCAGTGATGTACCCATCCAGTTGATGGAACAGTGTATTTTTTTCCAGCAAACCAAAGCCGGCCTCCACTCTGCGGTACCCGGCCGGCTTTTCTTCTTCGCGGTAATACCTGCTTCGAACGTATGGCATCCTTTTCTCCTTCCTTTTTTCATCCGACGAGCCGCGGCAGATCACGGATGATTTCCATCATAAACCAGTCCGGCAGTGCCTCCGCTCCATCAGCTGCGACGGTCATCTGGGCGATTTCAAAATTGATCACTGCGAGTTCTTTGATCATGCCCTTGGCGCGGTACGCAAAGGAAAGCATGCCGCCGGAAATTCCCTGTTTGCTTTTCGGCAGTTCTGCAAGCAGTCTGGCGCGGAAGGACTGTGCGAGAAAATACAGCACATCCCGGTTTTCCGGCTTGTCCGGCCATTTTGCTTTCTGCGCGATAATGTCATCCAGGAGATGTGTGTTGCGCAGTGTTTTTGTGTAAGCAAGAAACATCCCCGCATGCTGTTCCAAGAGGCAGGCGTACGCCATCATTTTTAATGTTTCCTGCGAAATATCCTGCTCCCCGGCCCGGTATTCCTTCAACGCATCGCTCAGCATGTTCCAGGAACGCGGGGTGGAAAACGGTTCTTCGGTTTTCGGCGGTTCGGAAAAGAGGTGATCCGGCCGCTGAATGATATAGTCAATGACCCACGGATGGAGTCCTTCTGCCTGCGCCCACTTGATCCACTGTCCCACATCCGCTTTCAGCTGCACATGGAACATACGGTTTAAAAGGGCGGACGACATCGTTTTTACGATCGCGCTGTCCTCGGCACGGTTTCCTGCTCCGATCACAATGCTTCCCTCCGGAAGATGGTATTCTCCGATCCGCCGCTCATGGATCAGGGAATAGAAGGCTTTCTGCACTTCCTGCGTACAGGCGTTGAGTTCGTCCAGGAACAGGACATATGGCTCTTTTCTGGCGATCATTTTCGGCGGAAGGAATTCCGATGTCTCGCCCCGGATCTGCGGAATGCCAATGATATCCTCCGGCGCGAGCTGGCTTCCGAGGAGCGACACGCACGGCAGGCCGACTTCGTCTGCGAATTTTTCCACTAACGCGGATTTTCCGATGCCGGGTGCACCCCAGATAAAGACCGGCCGTACCGGCGCAACCTGAAGCAAAACTTCTAATAATTCATCCTGTGTCACACTGATTGGTAAATGCATCTGATGTACTCCCTTCTGTTTCGATCCTGTATCTTTTCAAAGCGGATATCCGCAATCCACTTTACCACTTGCTTAATTTGACTAAATCACTTTTTCTGCCCTGCCTTGATCTTACTGTGCTGCATTACAACGTGTCTCACCATATTTCTCTGTATTTTCCAGTTTCACTGTCATATTCCAGCACCGGAATTTTTCCACTCCGCCAGGTGGTTCCGTCGAGATAATAATGACTCTGACCGTCATGCCAGATACTGTCATATATTCTGTTTCCACTGATTTTTGCCGTGGAGATGTGACCTGCAATCACATCCTTATAGAATACTCCGCGGCTTACCGTTCTTTTCCCCACCATCAGCTCCTCGCTGGTCACGCACAGCCAGTCTTTACCGCCCCATTCGGCAATTCCGGCGTGCACCAGAATCTGGCGCTCTGTTTCATAAAAATAAGGAAGATGGCACATCCAGGTAATCAGTTCCCACGCATCTTCGAGCATCAGCCGTACTGCTTCTGCATTTCTGGAATCCTCTGAGAGGTGTGCTTCTTTTTCCAGAAATTCTCGAAAATGTTCTTCTTTCAGAAAGCTGTGCAGTGTTTCATAATCTCCATCTGCATCCGATGCCAGCCATTCCCGACTGCGATATTGTTCCACACTGCCGATATGCCGGTTGACATCTGCATATTCTTCCAGCCAGTCCAGCAGTGCTTTTTCATGATTTCCCATCAGGGCAATGACTTTTTCCGAACCATATTTTTCCTGCAATGCCCTGACTTTTTCCAGCACCGCCCGGCCATCTGGCCCATAATCTATGTAATCGCCCAGCAGAATCAGCTGGTTTTTCCCCGAAAGGTCTGTTTTTCTCAGAGCTGCCTCGAACGCCTCCAGAAATCCGTGAATGTCAGACATCATATATCGTTTCATCGCTTTTCCTCTGTTTGTTTATACATAGAAAGTTTCTTTCGTTTCCAGGCAAAGGCATCCCAGTCTTCCATTCTCGAAACCGCAGCCGCAGTCACACAGATAAACGTTTTCTTTTTTATTCTTCCAGATGGATCCATTTCCCATGTTCTGATGACCACAGACGGAAATATATCCATGCACTCCCTCATGAAGAAAAACCTTGTACCACAAATCTCCCATCAGATAATAGTTGTCCAGTTTCCATTTCCCCGGTTCTGCCGTACAGGCATGGGCAAGCAGATACGGCTGACTGTCTACCTCGATTTCCACCTGTACCGGCCAGGAAAGGATGCGCTCTGCGAGCTGCTTTAAATCAACTTCCGACAGGCGTTCCTGTAAAAGATGGAAGGAATTGTACGGATACGGCTGCAGGAGGGCGCGGTCTCTCTCATCCATTCCGTAATAGCGGAAAATGTAATTGGCAAGCCAATGATCGTGGTTGCCGCGGATCACAGTACATTTTTTCCCCAGCTTCAGTACCTGAAAATACACGCCTGCCGGGTCTGGATGATCCTTGCAGCGGTCAAACAAATCACCAAGCAGGTACAGGTGATCGTCCTCTTTGAGATCCATTTTTTCCAGCAATTTCATGAACCGCCAGCTGTCGTTATGTATATCTGTAATAATATAGTGCATCCAAAATTACTCCTTTTCTTTCACAACTTTCATGCTGTTCCTGCAATCTTCAAAGCTTTCGTAATCCGCTCATTTTTTCCAAAAACGGCTTTCCTGCTTGTGTTTTGGCATGTCCTGTTTCAAAAATCTTCCCGCTTGTTCTGCTGGTTCCGGATCCCGGTCTTCTGATACTAGCATCATGGAACGTCTAAAATCGTTCACCTGTTGTTGTCCGAACTGTAAAACTCTTCCCCCGTTTCCAGACAGATTGCCGCCAGCCTCCCTCCCGGGAAGCATGCGCCGCAGTCGATGGCGATGTGGTGATATTTTTTATAAATATACCCGGGATTATCATTTTCCGGAATCGTCTGCGTCGGTGTATGTCCTGTTACCAGATTTGTATCCGCAAAGTATTCCTTCTGATAATCTGGTCTGGCCCATACAAGATCGTGCAGGGAATATTCCTCGATCCTCTTTTCCGGTGTGAATCCACCCAGCCCTCCATGCACCAGCAGATACTGTTTTTCTCCCACTGTAAGCTCCTCATACAGACTGAAATCCTCCAGAAAATTCAGCACTTCCTCCCGCATCTCCGAATCCAGCGCCCGAAATTCCCGGATCGTAGCATCACCGCCGTTATACTTCCAGAGAACCAGATTGTCCAGCAGTTCAGCATCCACTTCCTCGATGGCAAGATCTGTGATTTCCTGACAGAGAAACCGCAGACATTCCAGCGCCATCACCTCATGGTTCCCCACGATACAGAACGCATTCGGCATTTCCATCAGTTTCAATATCACCTTAATCGGATGCTCACCCCGGTCTAAAACATCACCAAGAACATAGAGTGTATCTGTATCTTTCAATTCAATTTCTTCCAGCAGCTCCATAAATCTCTCATACTCACCGTGAATATCAGAAATAACGTAAGTAGCCATAAACAGAATCCTCCCTTTTTCATCCATACGAATCTGCATACGTTCTCCATTACCAGCTTATCTTACCATACTTCCTGTTTTTTACCGGACAAACTCTTGTCCCTCCTTTTTTTTGCATAATGTACACTCTAGAGCGTGTCTGAAAAAGGCTTTTCGCAAGCTGCGAGTCCCAGTTTGTGGAAATGATTTTTCAGACACGCTCTAATACATCTTCTATTGAACTTTCCTTCATGCGAAATCCCTTTTTCTTGATACTATACCACATCTATTTTTTTCTTCATTGAACTACAAGTTTAATCCTCTTTTTCTTGCTGTTTTCTCGCATTCTATCAGCATTACGCGCTGTTTATACAGCGCCTTTTATTTCTGTACAATTTATTCTCTATATGCAAAAAAGGAACGTTCTATCCAAATCGTTCCTTTTTGTTTGTAGATTATTTTATTTTTCAAATTTCTCAATCACGCACGTATGCGTCTTCGTTTTCTTATCATAAACGCGTATTTGCCGAGTGTACAGTAATGCCCGCGTCCCCCCTTCGTCATCCCACCGTCAGGCGCAAAAATCTCCCGCCGCACAGAGCCTCTTGCCCTCCGAAACAGTGCCTGTCCGGGGACTTGTGCTCTGTGGGGCGGGAGGCCTTTTACACCGTCCGTCCCCTATTTACTTAATACCCCGTCGACCGCCGCTTTCCATCCGGCATATTTTTTCTCCCGGATTTCATCGTCCATCTTCGGTTCATACACACTTCGTTTCATATTTCCCGCGAGCTTCTCCAGATCATACACACCTGCCGAAATACCCGCCATATAAGCCGCTCCAATCCCGGAAAGCTCCTCCGCGTCCGGAATATTTACGCGTTTATTCGTAATATCGCTCTGGAACTGCATCAGATATCCGTTTCGTGTCGGGCCGCCGTCTACACGGAGTTCCTCGATCCGCATGCCGGTATCCTGCTCCATCGCACGGACAAGGTCGGTGATCTGGTAGGCGATACAGTCGAGAGCCGCTTTTACCACCTCGGCTTTTCCTGTAGTGCGGGTAATTCCGCTGATCGATGCCGTTGCTTTCTCATCCCAGTACGGCGCACCAAGCCCGGTAAATGCCGGAACCAGATACGTGCGGTCTGCCGGATTTGCCTCCCTCGCCAGTCCTTCCGTCTCTTTTGCCGAAGAAATCAGCTTCAGATCATCCTTCAGCCAGGTGATCACCGCTCCGGTGTAGTTCAGATTTCCTTCCAGCACATAGTCCACCTTGCCGCCTCTTCCCCACGCAAGCGAAGTCACAACGCCGTGGCTGCTCTGAATCGGCCTGTCTCCAATGTTCATCATCAGCGAAGAACCCGTTCCGTACGTCGCCTTGATCATGCCCGGTTTTAAACAGCCCTGTCCGAACAGAGCCGCATGAGAGTCGCCTAATACACCACAGATCGGAACCGGCTCGGAAAACAATCCTTCCATCGTCGTGGCTCCATACACCGCATCGGAATTGCACACCCTGGCCAGCGCACAGACCGGAATCCCGAACATCTCACAGATCTTCTTATCCCATGCCAGTGTTTTCAAATTAAACAACTGCGTTCTCGACGCATTTGAAAAATCTGTTTTAAATGCATGATCCCCCGTCAGCTTGTAAACCAGCCAGCTGTCAATCGTACCCAGGCAGAGTTTCCCGTCTGCAGCACGTTTCTGTCTTTCTTCTCCGCCGTTTCGAAGCAGCCACGCCATCTTTGCAGCAGGAAAATAAGCCGAAAGCTGCAGACCCGTCGCCTCGCGGATCTCCTCTGCGTGCCCCTGCTCCGCAATCTCCTGCGCAATGCCGCTTGCGCGGCCGCACTGCCATACAATTGCCTCTTCCAGCGGTTCCCCGGTCGCCTTGTCCCAGATCGCCGTCGTCTCACGCTGATTGCTGATGCCGATTCCGGCGATTTCTTCCGGTGCAACACCGGACTCTGCCACCAGCGTTTTTACCGTCTGTACTGTATTCCGGTAAATCTCATTCAGATCATGGGACACCCATCCCTTTTCATTGACAATCTGCCGGTGCGGCAAGTCGGTACGGCGGAGTAAATGTCCCTCCCCATCAAAGAGCAGCGCTTTCGTTCCCTGCGTGCTCTGGTCAATTCCGATGATATACCTTTTCTCCATTTTTCCAGCTCCGTTCCTAAAATTTTATAAATATCCAGATCCCCATCTCGAATAACGCTGAATACACCCTGTTTTTCAACACACCATGCGTCATTTTCTATTGTCGCAGCATTCACCCTGCCCCTATAGGCAAGATCTTTGGCGATTACCACACATTCCAACATCTTCCGCAGAACGATTTGTTCCTGATTATATAGAAAAAGTTCCTGCGTTCCCGGATTTTCTTCCGCCCGGGCACGCAGGAACATGGCATACGCAGACCTGCGGCAGTTTACAGTTCCCTGCGGGCTATCACATTCACCGCTGATTCCATTTCTGGTTAAGCCAGTAATTCTTTCGCTTTTTTTGCAATGCCCTCGGCATTCAGTCCATAATAGTCAAAGACTTCTTTAGAAGTTCCCGTGATCACCGGTGCATCCGGCAGAGACATGTTGACTACCTTACGCGGGCACTCTGCGCCGACCACCTGGCTTACCATCGAACCAAGGCCGCCAAATGGAGCGTGCTCTTCGATCGAAATGACAACTTTTGCCTTCTTTGCAGCCTCTACCAGGCCCTCTTTGTCCAGCGGTTTCACACAGTACATATCGAGCAGTCCTGCGCTGATTCCCTCTTCTTTCAGCATAGCAGCTGCATCGAGCGCCGGGCGGACCATCTCACCGCAGGCTACCAGTAAAACATCGGTGCCCTCCGAAAGAACCGTCGCCTTATCCATCTCAAACGGGGTATTTTCTTCGCTGTAAATATCCGCAACGGCATTTCTTCCCACTCGGATATAAGCTGGTTTTTCATCGGTAAGAAGCGCCTCAACCAGTTTTGCTGTCTGGAAGCGGTCGCTCGGCAGATAAACGCGCATGTTCGGAATAGCTGCCATTGCTGCGATGTCCTGTGCAGAATGATGCTCATGCCGAGTGCGCCGTAGCTCACACCGCCGCTGATGCCGATCAGCTTTACATTGGTGTTGGAGTATGCACAGTCAATTTTCGCCTGCTCATAGCTTCTTGTAGAAAGGAAGCACGCTGGAGATGCCGCAAATGCTTTCTTGCCGCATTTTGCAAGACCGGCAGAAACGCTGACCAGATCCTGCTCCGCGATACCCATCTCCACAAACTGCTCCGGATACGCATTTGCAAACGGTGTCAGGGAAGCACTTCCCCTGGAATCGCTGCAGAGCACTACGATATCTTTATCCGTTTCGGCATGTTTCATTAAAACCTCGCAAATGGCCTGTCTGTTTGGAATCTTATTCATGACAGTGCCTCCTTTCTCTCATCCAGATCCTTCATAATCTGTTCTACTTCCTCCGGTGTCGGCACTTTATGATGCCACTCCGCCTTATTTTCCATCACGGAAGAACCACAGCCCTTCGTTGTATTTGCAATAATAACCGTCGGTTTTCCCTTGCAGTGTTTCGCCAGCTCAAACGCATGAACGAGCGCGTCCATATCGTTGCCCGGTACGGAAAGAACATTCCATCCGAACGCTGCCCATCTCTCCTCCTGGCTGTCCTGTTTCATGACATCCTCGGTATTTCCAGAGATCTGCAGACGGTTGCGGTCTACGATCGCACAGAGGTTGTCCAGCTTGTAGTTTCCTGCGGACATTGCGCCCTCCCAGACAGAGCCTTCTGCCAGCTCGCCGTCACCCATAACGGTGTAGACACGGTAATCTTTTTTATCCATTTTTCCTGCCAGCGCCATTCCCACGCAGACCGGAAGTCCGTGGCCGAGAGAACCGGAATTCATCTCGATGCCCGGCAGTTTATTGTTCGGATGGCCGATGTACGGGCTGCCGAATTTGGAGAATTTTTCGATGACCTCTTCCATCGGGAAGAATCCCTTTTCTGCAAGTACTGCATAATATGCCTCAACGGAATGACCTTTACTCATTACAAAACGGTCGCGGTCCGGGTCGTCCATGTTCTCAGGCTGATGTTCATCTCTTTAAAATACAGCGCTACAAGCACATCAATGACACTCATGTCACCGCCGATGTGGCCGCCCTTGCCGGAAACTACCATTTCCACTACTTTCTTCCGCAGATCATACGCCAGACAACTCAATTCCTTGTATTCACTCATGATTTTCATTCTCCTCTTAAATATGCTTTGACATCTTCCTCGATCGGATCATATAAATCCGGGGCAATGCCGATGTATTTGCATGCTTCATACAGAACCGGCACAACGTTCTCGTGGATACCGACACAGTGGTGGATGTACGGTCCTTCCACGATTTTTGCCTCCAGGCGTTTCAGGTTCTGTACCTCAACCCATACGTAGGTTCCCTTCGTGTAAGGTCCCTCGACACCTTTTGCATTTCCAAGCAGCAGAGAGTATTCTCCGTTGTCTCCGTCGAAACGTGCCAGTGTCATTTCACCTAATTTTGCCTGTGCCTCTACAGCGCCCGGATGGCTGAATGCCAGAGGATAACCGATCGTCGGTTTTTCCTGTGCAACAGAAATCGGCCACGGTCCGCAGTGCTGCAGCAGCTCGCCGTTCTCGTTGTCCGGGTGACGTACCGTCCAGTCAGCAAAGAAGCTTCTCTTGTCGTTTCTGCCGGCAGCCTCTACCATCAGAGCGGTGATGGCTCCGTGGATATCGGTCTCACAGACAACCGGAATTCCCTCTTCGTTCAGCAGTGAGTTTGCCGCACACGGCATGATGCCGATCTCACCCTGCAGCGCGTTCCAGCACTGGATCGCGATGGCATTGCAGGAATATTTTGCAGCCAGATTTTTCATCGCAACCTTCAGAGCTGCTACATTTTCCAGTTCTTCCGGTTTGATCTTTACACACATATTGGTATTGCAGTATGCAACGACTTTTTCTACCTCGCTGCCCTCTGCTTTTACTTTTTTCATCTCCGCAGTCAGTTCCGGAAGCGGAATCGGGGAAAGCTGGATGTTAAATTTTTCCAGCAGCTCGCCCTCGTTGCACATGGTGGACCAGAAATCGAACGGACGCGGTCCGATCTGAAGGATTCTGGTGTGGCGGAAGGTATCTACCACATTACATACAGCAAGGAAATCCTTGATGCCGCGCTCAAATTCCGGATCGGTCAGACGGCAGTTCGTCATATAGGTGAACGGAACACCAAAACGGCGCAGCACTTTTCCGGTTGCAAACAGGCCGCACTGGCTGTCGCGGAGACGCACACCGTTCTCATCCGGTCTCTCATCGCGCGGTCCCCAGAGAAGTACCGGAAGCCCCATTTCCTTTGCCAGTCTTGCACAGACATATTCCGTTCCGAAGTTTCCGTGCGGGAAGAAAATTCCCTTTACGTTTTCACGGCGGAATTTCTCCTGGATTTTCTCACGGTCCGCCTCATCGTAAAACAGACCCTCCTCATTGATGTCTGTGATATCGACAAATTCAACGCCGAGCTCTTTTAAACGCTCTCTCGTCAGGTTGGCGTATTTTACGGCATCCGGGGCACTGAAAATGCTTCTTCTCGTAGGTGCAAATCCGATCTTAATTGATTTCATATTCATTTCCTCCACTTAATTTTCTTTAAACTCTGCTAAATTATGCCTTGAATTTCCCTGTTCTTTATGGCTCTTATATTACTAAATTCTTTTGAACTTGTCAACATCTATTCAGCTTTATTAAATCTTTTTTAGTAATTTATACAAAAAAGAATGGCTGTTTTTATGCATTTCTTCATATTTCATTTTTTTACAGTTCAGAAGTTGACTTCTTTTTTAATTCATATTAAAATCAATGCATAAGTTTAATATTTTTCAGATAAATACTGAAATAAATTTCAACATCCCGCATGCACAAAACAAACGAAAGCACCATGCGGGCTGATTTTATCGAACAGGAGCTGAACTCTTATGAATATTTCTGCGAAAGAACTGGCAAAGCTGATCAACGTATCGCCTGCCACGGTTTCTATGGTTTTCAATAACAAACCCGGCATCAGCGATGCCACAAGAGAGCTGGTTTTAAAAACCGCAGCCGAGTATGGCTATGCGCCGAAAAAAACTGAAGCCTCCGGCGCTTCCTCCCGCATTATTCAGCTGGTCAATTATAAAAAGCACGGAAAGGTCGCTGCCGACACGCCGTTTTTCTCCCAGCTGACCGAAGGAATCTCCACCGAATGCACCCGCCAGGGCTGTGCGCTTCATATCTCCTATTTTTATGAGACCATGGATATTGACAGCCAGCTCGATGCACTCCGCGCTGTGGACTGTGAGGGCATTCTTCTTCTTGCAACCGAAATGGCTCCGTCCGATTTCCGCAAGTTCCGCGATTTTTCTGTTCCGATCGTTGTCGTGGACTGCTATTACGATGAGCTCGATTACGACTGCGTTCTGATCAACAACATTCAGGGGGCGTTCAACGCCACGAATTATCTGATTCAGTGCGGACACAAAAACGTGGGCTACTTTCACTCGAGCCTCGACATCAGCAACTTCTCCGAACGCGCCGACGGCTACTACAAAGCGCTCCGTGCAAACGGCATCAGCACCTCGCATCCATATGTTCACCTGGTTTCCCCGACCTCGGACGAAGCTACCGCGACATGCTGCGCCTTCTCGAATCGAAAGCTCCGATCGCGGATGCCTACTTTGCCGATAATGACATCATCGCGGCGGCCGCCATGCGTGCACTGCGTGAAAACGGCTACCGCATCCCGGAGGATGTCTCCATCATCGGCTTTGATGACGTTCCGATGTGCGATATGATGGTTCCGCCGCTTTCCACCATGAAGGTCAGAAAACGCGAGCTTGGTGCCACTGCCGTCCAGCGCCTGCTTGACCGCGTGGCCGATCCGAAACGCGAATGTCTGAAAATGTGCATGGCAACCAAGCTGGTGAAGCGCCAGAGTGTTTCCAGACGTTAAAGCTTTTTGGATGAGGCTGTCGTCCAGCGCGTGTCTGAAAAATCATTTCCGCAAACCGGAACTCGCAGCTTGCGAAAAGCCATTTTCAGACACGCTCTGTACGGCAGCCTCACCTTTTTTATTTTGAAAGGAGTTTTTTTATGCAATCTGCAAATGACCTGAAACAGCTTTTATTCAGTATCAATCACAAAAGCTATCCCGCCTATAAATCTACCCGCGGTGCCTATCAGTTTCCGCGCTACACACTCTCCATCGACCACGTGCAGGGCGATCCGTTCGCCGCTCCATCGCGCGTCAGCTTCATATCAGCGGCAAAACCGCTGCGTTTCCGGCTTTTCTCTACGACACATATGAAAAGCGCGTCGCCCTCCAGGATTACTTGCTGCGCCAGTTTGCGCGCACTATCGCACCGTATTCCTTCCGCGCGAAGGTTCCGGCAAAAGTGGTCTGCTGGGGATAAGCCGCTGCGGGCAGGAAATTCTGGAGCGTACTGCCTGTGTTCTGAATCCTTCCGACGGCAGTCTTGTCGTCAACACGGAAATCGGCTTTCCGGCTAACGGCCGCACCATCGCCTCGCAGGAGCTGATCCGCATTCTTTTCGACTTTCTGCCCGGCTGCGTGGAAAAATCGCTGTTCTACCGTGCTCTGGATCCGAAAGCATGCGCCAACGTCGCCTATCTCTGTGAGGACCAGCAGGCGATCCGTTCCGCATTAAAAGAAAAAGGGCTTACTGCTTCATCGCCGACGGCTCCATTCTCCCGCGCGAGACCGGTGTTTCCGATCTGCCGATGAAGCACGCCGTTCCGTTTACCTCACCGGAATCCCTGCGCGTTACCCTCGATCTTCCAAACCGCGGACCTGTTTCCGGCATGGGAATTCCTCTCGGCGTCACACTGATCGTAGGCGGAGGCTTCCATGGAAAATCTACCCTGCTGCAGCTCTTGAGCGCGGCGTATACAACCACATCGCCGGGGACGGCCGTGAATATGTCATCACCGATGCAAGCGCCGGAAAGCTCCGCTCCGAGGACTCCAGAAGCATCAGCAACGTCGATATCTCCCTCTTCATCCACAATCTTCCCGGAAAGAGTGATACGACTTCATTCTCGACCGCCGATGCCAGCGGAAGCACCTCGCAGGCTGCCAACGTGATCGAGGGCATCGAATCCGGCACGAGCCTCTTTCTGATCGATGAGGATACGTCCGCCACCAACTTTATGGTGCGCGATGAGCTGATGCAGCGCGTCGTTGCCGACAGCGAGGAACCGATCACACCGTTTATCAGCCGCGTGCGGGATCTGTATGAGAAGCTCGGCATCTCGTCGATTCTCGTTGCCGGAAGCTCCGGTTCTTACTTCCACGTGGCAGACACTGTCATTCAGATGAAAGAATACGTTCCTTATGACATTACGGATCGCGCGAAAACCACAGCCGCAGAATTTCCGCCGTTTACTGCCTCCGTGCGTCCCTTTTCCGTTCCAGCCTTCCATCGCTGCCCGCAGCCGGGTAAAGGCCTGACGGGAAGTGACCGCACGAAAGTCAAAGTGATGGGACAGGAATCCATCCTCATCAACAAATCTCTGACGGATCTGCGCGCCGTGGAACAGCTCACGGACAGTGAACAGCTGAACGGGCTGGCTGCGCTTCTTTTAGAAGCCGCCGGACACAAAATGGACAGTAAGAAAACACTGGTGCAGGTGGTGGATCTGCTGGAAAAACAGATGGATGAAAAAGGCCTTGCTTCTCTTCTCGCTCCTGGAAGACCCAGCGACCTGGCACGGCCGAGACGGCAGGAAATCTTTGCATGCCTGAACCGGTGCAGGGAACTGCGGTTCTGAGAAAATTTGTAACAATTCAGAGCCATAAAAAATCTTCAGGCAAACCTTGTTCTTTTCAGAATCTATCGGTTTGGCTGAAGATCTTTTTTATCTTTTATTTTTCAATTATTTATTCCCCGCAGATCCGCAGAATCGCCTCCGCGAAGATCACAACGCATTCTTTCAGGCATTCGATTTCCACGAACTCGTCTGCTCCGTGCATACGGTTGTCGACTTCAAGGTCTGCGCATCCAAACGCAACGCCGTTTTTCAGATGATGCACATACGTTCCGCCGCCGATCGCAAATGGTTTGCCTGGTTTTCCAGTGACATCCGTGTAGCACTGCAGCAGGGTCTGGACAAACGGGCTGTCGGCCGGGACGTGGTGTGGTGGGAACATTCCGCTGCCTTCCATGGAGAAGCCGCCTTTTTTCATGTTCTGCCCGGCGGTATCGTACAGGTTTTCTTTTGTCGCGCAGATCGGGGCGCGGCAGTCGTAGGAACCGGTCAAGGTTTTACCGTCGTAGTTCATAAGGTCGAGGCTTAAGGTGAGCTCGCCGGACTCTTCATCTGACATGGCGACACCGAGGCCTGCGCCTTTGCCGTCGCCGTGCGGGTAAACTTTTGCAAGGAAACTGATGTCGTTTTTCAGTTCACTCTCTTCCATTCCAACGGATGCGAGAAGCTGCAGCAGTGCGGTCAGTGCGTTGTTACCCATTTCCGGGGTGGATGCGTGGGCAAAGGCACCGCAGGCGGTGATTTTTACATTGCCGTTTTCGGTGTCTTCCAGAACGAAGGAAACGCCGGTCTTCTGCTCTGTTTCATCAGCGCAGGCTTTCAGGTCTTCTTTTGCCATGCCGGCAAGCTCTGCATATGCTTTGCCTGGTACAACGTTCAGTTTGGTACCGGCCTGTAAGGATACGAGGCGCACGCCTGTCGTTCCGGCATCGGATGTTTTTTCGAAGTGGCCGCGCATGCCGCCTTTTTCAATGTTGATGACCGGGAATTCGGCATCCGGTGAGAAGGTGCATGGTGCTTCCACTTCTTTCTTATAATAATATTCGAGGTCAGAGCTTCCGCACTCCTCGTCGAACCGAGGACAAGACGGACGTTTTTCTTTAATGGGTAACCGAGTTCTTTGACAGCGCGCATTGCGTAGATAGCTGCGATCGCCGGTCCTTTATCGTCTGCGGTTCCGCGGCCGAACATTTTTCCTTCTTTGATGAGCGGGGTGAATGGATCGGTCTCCTGCCAGCCTTCGCCTGCCGGTACGACATCGAGATGGGCGAGAATATCAAGACCCTTTTCTTCCTGATTAAAGTCAGCTGCAATCGCGTAGTTGTCGTAGTTGGTTACGGCAAAGCCGTATTTTTCCAGAATTTCGATTCCCTGCGCCAGTGCTTCTGCCGCCGGTGCGCCGAATGGTTTGCCTGGCTCTGCCGCCTGTTTTTCGCTTGGAATCCGGATCAGGCTTTTCAGATCCTCGATCATTTCGGATTCGTGGTTTTCAATATATGTTCTTAATTCTTCTTTCCGCATTGTAACTTCTCCTTTTCTCTTCTCTGGCACCGTCGCAGTGCCGTTCTTTTCCTATCATAGCGCAAAAAGAGCAGAAAATCCACATTTTCTGCTCTTTTGCCAAATAATCATTTGTTTTTGTCCAAATTGACTGTAATTTCATAATAATCACACGGATGCGCCGTAAGCCCCGTCACGCCCCCGCCGGATACCATCGACATTTTGAGGTGTGATGCGAAGAAAAACATGTGGTCATCCAGCAGCGTCTGCGTCATCTCGATGGCCAGTTCAGTTCGTTTTTCGGTATCAAACTCGCCGCTTAACTGCTGCTCCAGCATCTCGAGTGTCTCACTGTAATAACCGCCGCGGTTCTGGAGGAATCCTGCAGGCAGTGCGTTGTAAAGAAATACTCGGGATCGCCCGTCGGTGCGCTGACAAATGCGCTGACATAAACATCCCAGTTTCCTTTTTTCAGCAGTTCCAGATGATTTGCCGTGCACTGGATCTGTACTTCGATTCCGATTTTCTTCAGCGATGCCTGTGCACTCTCCGCGAGAAGCGGCAGTTCCTGGCGGCTCGGATACGTGAGCCAGCAGATGGTCAGGTGTTTTCCGTCTTTTTCCACGTAGCCGTCGCCGTCCTCATCGGTCCAGCCTGCTTCAGCCAGCAGTTCTCTGGAATACTCAAGATCATAGGACTCCTCCTGCACTTTGCTGTCGCCGAATGCAAAGTAAGAGGGGAACGGGCCTTCCGCCACGCTTCCGTTTCCTTCCATCAGCGTATTCACAAAGCCCTCCCGGTCGATCGCTCCGATGACTGCCTCGCGCACGCGGTCGTCCTGCAGCACCTCGGATGATCCGTTGAACTGTCCGAAGAAGGTACGCGACGTATCCGCCGAAGAAATCGTGTATGGTTCATCGCGGAACAGGATCAGATTGGAATACGGCAGGCCGTACGCCGCGTCGAGCTCGCCTGACTGTAACGCCATCGTCATCGTATCGCCGTCGCGGATCGTTTTTACTTCGATCCGGTCGAGCTTTGGCGTTCCGTTCCAGTAATTGTCATTTTTCATGAGTGTCAGTCCCTGATCCGTCTCCACCTGTACTGCGCGGTACGGGCCGGTTCCGGCGACATTGCCGTCATCCGTCACACCTGCCTGCATATCAATGATGCATCCATATGGGTCGGACAGATAATTCAGAAGCGCCGGGACAGGCTGTTCGGTGTGAATCGTTACGATCAGGCCGTCTGCTCGATGCTCTCAATTTTCAGATCCCCGCGTGCACGGTCATGTACTGCGATCAGATCCTCGAGACATTCTTTGACCGCCTCCGCGTCGAGAGTGCGCCCACTTGTAAAGGAGATGCCTTCATGCAGTGTAATCCGCCATGTTGTATCGTCCACAAGCTCATAGCTTTCTGCCAGCCATGGCTCGATCTCCATAGAATCGGAATAATGAAACAGCGTCTCACCGATCCCATAGCGGATACACGCCCAGCCGGAATAGCCGTTGTGCGGGTTGACATCGGACTCGTCGTTTTCGGCGTTGAATGTCGTGTCGCCGTATACGAAAACTTTTTCATCTGTACCATCTGCCGCTGTGCTCTGACAACCGGAAAACAGTACCACCGCCAGAATGCCGCACAAAACATATGCAATTTTTTTCCTTCTGCCGTTCTTTCTCTGCATTCTGTACTTCTCCTGTTTTCGCAAATGGCACCACCATTTCCGCTGTCTGATTTTCTGTTTCAACAGTTTTCTCACAGACTATACTCCATCAACAGTTTCGTATATTCCTCTTTCGGGTACTCCAATACCTCCCGCGTCTCCCCCTGCTCCACGATTTTTCCCTGCCGCATGACAATCACACGGCTGCAGAGTTCCCGCACCAGCGCAAGGTCGTGGCCGATCCACAGCATCGCAAGTTCTTCTTCCCGCTGCAGTTTTTTCAGCAGTTGAACGATCTGCGCCTGTACCGCCGCATCGAGCGCACTCGTTGCCTCGTCGCAGATCAGAAGAGACGGCTGCACAGCAAGAGCCCGCGCAATTGCGGCTCTCTGGCACTCTCCGCCGCTTGTCTCGCGGGGATAGCGCATCGCCGTTTCCGAACTAAGTTCCACTTTTTTCAGCAGCTCCGGCAGATGAAGACACGCCTCTTTCCGGCTCATTCCCTGATTCCGAAAAGCTTCCAGAATCCCGGTTTCGAGCGTCTGCATTGGATCGAAGGAATCCTGCGGGGTCTGGAAGACCATCTGTATTTTCCGGTAAACTTCGCGCTGCCGCCTGCCTTTTCTTCCGAGGATTTCCTCGCCTTCCAACAGAACGCTGCCTGCATCCGCCTGGACCAATCCGGTGATCAGACGGGCCGTCGTGCTTTTTCCGCATCCGCTCTCCCCGATCAGGCCAAGACATTCACCCGCATCCAGTGTGAAGCTGATGCCGTCCACGGCGGCAAATTCCGTTTCCCGGCCGGTTCCAGCAAAGTTTTTGCTTAAGTTGTTTACTTCCAGCATGTTATGATTATGCATCGTTCTTCCCTCTTCCCGGCACAGCCGCAAGGAGATTTTTTGTATATTCGTCCTTTGGGTGATCGAAAACCGTCCTTGTCTCCCCCTGCTCCACGATGTTTCCATCCTTCAAAACAGCAACCCTGTCTGCCATCTGCTCGAGAACCGCAAGATTGTGCGTCACCAGCACCATCCCCGTCTGCTCTTTCTGCTGCAACGCCTGAAGCTCCCGCAGCACCTGCGCCTGCGAAACCACATCGAGTGCACTCGTCGGCTCGTCCGCCAGAAGAAGCGACGGATGCAGCAGCATTGCGAGCGCAATCCCGACGCGCTGGTTCATGCCGCCGGAGAGCGACGATGGATAGCTGTTCCAGATCGTCTCGCCATCCGAAAGCCCCATATCCGCAAATCGCTGGAGCGTCATATCTTTGATTTCTCTGCGGCTTTTTCTGCCAGACATTCCCCCAGAAATCGGGGTGATGAATCCGCAGCGTTTCTCATGGGCGCGCACGCTTTCACAGATCTGTGCTCCGATTTTCCGGGTCGGACAGAGTGATGCCCCTGTATTCTGGAAAATCATACCAATTTCTGAACCGCACAGACTCCGCAGCTTCTTTTCGGACATGTCCGTCAGCTCCTCTCCGCGAAATGTGATCTGCCCGCCGGTGATGAAACCATTCTTTCCCATCAGCCGCAGGATCGCTCGCAGCAAGGTACTTTTTCCACTGCCCGACTCCCCGGCGATGCCGACGGTTTCTCCTTTTTCGACGGAAAAACAGATGTTATTTAAAATTTGCTCCCCCTCATAACAGACAGAAAGGCCGCTGATTTCCAGCAGTTTTTCGCTCATGTTTTTGCTCCCTTTGTTTCCATTTTCGTTTGCCCCTTATCCCTGATCCACCGTTTTCCGTACCGCCTCACCAAGCAGATTGCAGACAAGAACGATCAGAAAAATCGCCAGTCCCGGCGCCAGAATGACCCAGGGCGCGGTCTGCAGCATACTTCTTCCGTTGCTCATCATCGCTCCCCACTCCGCCGACGGCGCTTCCGCACCAAGGCCGAGGAAGGACAGACCCGCGATTTCCAGCATCATCGTTCCGATATCAAGCACCGCTGTGACAATCGTCTGCCCCGCAAGATTCGGCAGAATATGGCGTCTGATCATCTTCCATGTTCCGTTTCCTGTAAGGCGCGCCGCCGCGATGAACGGCATGTGTTTCAATGCCAGCACACGGTTCCGCGCAAGCCGTGCATATTTCGGCCAGGAAACAAGGATCAGCGACACAACGGCTCCCGTCATGCCGCTCTGCAGAACGCCGGAAAATGCGATTGCAAATACCATACCCGGAAAGGCCAGAAAAATATCGGAGATCTGCATCAGAACCGTATCCGTTTTACCTTCCAGCCAGCCGCTGAAAATTCCGGCGAGTGTTCCGATCAGAGCGCTTGCCGCAACGACAAGAAGTGCTGAAAAAATGCTGACCCGCGCGCCGGAGAGAATCCTTGAAAACAGATCTCTTCCATAGCGGTCCGTCCCCATCCAGTGCGCCGCGGACGGCGGAAGAAGGGACAGTTCCAGATTCTGCTCATACGGATCGTACGGTGCCAGATGGGCCGCACACGCGGCAAACAGCAGCAGCGCACCGGCGAGGATGCCATAAAAAAGGATCTTTCTTTTCTGTTCTTTTTTCATCGCATTCCCTCCAGCTTCGCCCGCGGGTCCAGTGCACCCATCAGCAGATCAGCAATGAGATGCAGCAGCAGATAGATCGCCGCCATCCACACCAGATATGCCTGAATCACGGGAATATCGTGCATGGAAACGGCATCCACGGCCATTTTTCCGACACCATTCCACATGAAAATCGTCTCAACGATGGCGGTTCCTCCAAGCAGCGAACCGGCGGATAAGAATAGCAGCGTGACCATCCGAAGCAGCACGGATTTTAATACATTTCCAAACAGAATCCGGTTTTCACTTAACCCACGTGCCCGTGCACCCGCCACGTACTCCTGCTCCAGCTCTGCAAGCACGGCAGAACGCACCTGACGGGTGTATTTTGCCGTCATCGAAACCGCAAGCGTCGCCGCCGGAAGCACACAGCTTTTCCATCCCTTTCCCATACTGAGAACCGGAAAAAGATTCCATTTCAGCGAAAAGAAATACAAGAGAAGAAGTGCAGTGAAAAACCCCGGAAACGAATTACCTGCAAAGCAGAACAGGCTGATACTGCGGTCCGCCCATGTATTCTGATATTTTGCACTTAAGATACCGAGCGGAAACGAAAGACAGACCGTCATGGCAAGCGCCAGCGCCGCAAGTGCAATCGTTGCGGGCAGTTTTTCGCAGAAGCTTACAAGCACCGGTTTGCCGGAAACGTACGACTCCCCGAAGTCACCGCGCAGGGCGTTTTTCAGCCATTGCAGGTACTGGACAGCTTTCGGCTCATTCAGTCCCAGCTCCTCCCGCATCGCTTCTTTTTCCGCCTCCGACATCACGCCGCCGCTGCTGCTCTCTTTTAAATCCACCGCATCGACCGAGGAAAGTCCCGTCAGCAGAAAAGCGAGAATCGTCACGCCGAGGAATACCGGAATCAGGCGAAGCAGTCGTTTTAACAAATATTTTTTCACAAATACTCCTTTACTGCTTCACGGCACAAATCGAAAACATCGGTGCCGGGTTATAGAACTCGTCTTTTTCCAGATAAATGCGTTTTCCAAGGCTCGTATCAATGCGGATTTCTCCCGCTGTGTTTTCGCACAGCACCGCCACATCGTACGCCGGCCGGTTTTTGCGGCTGATCGGGAGCTGTGATTTGATCCGTTCGCACTCTTCGAGCATCTCGTTTCCAACCTTGAAATGGGCATGCGCCTCCGGAAGTCCCTTCGTATCGGCAACATCTTCTTTTCCGTAATTGGCATCGAAGTTCAGCAGCACACCGCCCGTTTTCAGCACACGCATCCACTCGCCGTAAGCATGCTCCGCATTCGGCAGCGTCCACGTCAGGTTTCGGGAAATGACAACATCGAACGTTTCATCCGCAAACATCGGATTTTCCGCGTCCATGACCTGGAAGCAGCAGTCGGCATTCTCTTCTTCGGCAAGCTGGATTGCATTCTCAATCATCTCCGGTGTCAGGTCGATGCCGAATACCTCGTGGCCCTCTTTTGCCAGCAGGATCGAGAAAAATCCGGCTCCGCAGCCACATCAAGGATCTTTAACCGTCTTCCCGCCGGGATCTGTTTTTCAATCTCTTTCATCCAGCGCTTCGCAATCGGGTTTGCAAGTTCGGAGCGTCTCTGCTCTAAAAAGCTCTCGCTCCGTTTCTCCCAGTAATGGACAATCTGCTCTTTGCGGTCGTCGTACTCCGGCTCGCGCACAATTCTTCCGTAAGCAACGACAGGGCCACCTTCTGTTACCATATCGCCCGGTTTTGCCGCCGGATACCAGAGACCGTCTTCGGAAGCCGCCTGATATTTTTCGCCGCGGCGGACGGTCACATCACCAAGCTGGAAGGGCTGCTCTGCGCTTTTTTCCGCGCGCACCAGAAACATCGGTGTCGATGCATAGTTCAGTCTCTCTTCCTCGCTCCAGACGCGCTTCCAGATTTCGGAATCGGTCTGGATGGAACAGACGCCGAGGGATTCGAGCACCTTCGTATCCCACGCCGGCCGTTCCATCGCAGAGAGCGGCACCTGGCGCGCAATGTTTTCCATGCGGTCAATGTCCGTGCACAGATAATGGTCGTCGAGCTGCTGCTCTTCCACTTTCTTCCGGTCTGCCTCGTACGCTTCTTTTTTCTCCTCGTCATAGAGATAACCGTACCAGTTCGCATCAAAATTGAGCAACACGCCGCCCGGTTTCAGGACACGCATCCACTCTTGGTATGCCTGCTCCGGCTTTTCCAGATTCCAGGTCAGATTTCTGGAAATGACAACATCAAAGGTCTCATCCGCAAACTCCAGATTCTGTGCATCCATCCGCTGCAGCGTCACGCGCTCCAGACCGTATTTCGTATATTTTCCCAGATTCTCTTTCGCCTTTTCCAGCATCTCCTCCGTGTAGTCAACAGCCGCCACCGTATAACCTGCCTCCGACAAAATCATCGGGAAGAATCCCGGGCCGGTTCCGATATCGAGAATCTTCATCTCTTCTTTCTTTTTCTCTGGAAACTGCTCCTCTAATACATGCAGCCACGCTTCTCTCTGGCTTCCCGCCAGTTCTTTTTCATTGACCTCAGAATACCCCTCCGCACGGGTTCCCCAGTAGGAGGCAATTTCCTGTAATAATTCCTGTTCCATATCTTCCGCTTCTTTCTTCTTTTTCTTAACTTTCCCGGCGCGGTCGTTCTCCAACCGCTCAAATATCCCTTTACTCTACCAAAAATCGGCCTTTTTCACAAGCCCCCACGGGGGATATTCTTAACGCCGGCGCAGGGTATTCAGGTGATCGGCGGCGCGGATCTGATTATCTGCGGACGTCAGACAACCGACGGCGATACCGCGCAGGTCGGCCCTTTGATTGTGAAACATCTGACGATCCCGCATGCCGCCTGGGTCGCAGAGGTTACCGATGTCACGGATCATTCCATCACCGTCCGTCAGGATCTTGTGAGTGTTTCCCAGGTTTCCGAACTCCCTTATTCGTGCCTGATTACCATCGAGTTTCTCGAGCGCGAGCTGATCGACATTTTGTTTCCGGATATTTTTAAAGGAGAACCGTCATTCACTCGGTTCTCCTTTATATTGCCAGAATACCATCAGCTTTCTTGTCGCCGTATCCTCGCTGTATGTATATTTTACGGACCCGAGCCCGTAATAGCTGCAAAGATAGCCGGAAGCCTTATCGAGAAGCTCCGGTCGGGCTTCCATGACCTGTGCCATCAGATCATCGGTGGCAAATTTAAATTCGGAATACTCTTTTGTCTCTTCAATATCCGTCTCCATTTCCCACAGAATCTGCGTCGCATCAAATGTATCCATGTACCGGCCGATCTGGCGGTAATACTCGAGGTCATCTGCATTGCACGCCGGGAGCGGCAGATTCGCATCCGCCTGATGCGTGTCCGAAAATTCCGCATCGGAAACGCAGAGAAAATCGTAGTAGATCAGGTCGTCCGGCAGATTGTACTCGCCGCTCTCGCCCTCTGCGAATACCGGATCGCCCCAGGTTACATCGACGTTGTAATAATTGTCTCCGCACTTTACGATATTCCAGCCGTGCGCCTCGCCGGTGTCTGTCGTTCCCGTCACATAAATGACCGGGATGTCCAGGCGGTTCATCAGATACTGGAACGTTCTGGCATAGCCTGCGCAGACCGTCTGTCCGTTCACAAGTCCGCTGTAGAGTGTCTGATTCTCCGGCGCATCTTTCACATAATCAATCTGCCGGATACATTTTTCAAAGACAGCCTTGATCTTCCCATAGTCATCCATCGAACGGTCGATATCACTTAAGAAATCGTTTCCCGACCCTTTGATCTGGGTCTGGCGTCCTGTGATCTCCTCCGCAGGATCGTGTATTCCGGAACTACCTCGCAGTAGTTCTTCGGCTCGCCGTATCCCGTGACATGTGATGCTCCGTTGATCCAGCAGTACTCCGGGTAATCCATATAGACCCATCCGTAAACCTCCGCCGTCACATCGGGATCGCCGCCTTTTGTGATGATGGTTTCCTGGTGTTCCGCGATTCCCTGCACCAGTTCGCGGTAAATCATCTGTCTGTTTTCATCGAGCTGGCTGTAATAATACCGCTTCGCCAGCTCCTCCTCATCTGTATTTTCCGCCTGAAACTGTGTTGCGCCATTCTCTGACAGACCATTGTTTTCGTCTGCCGTCTGTGAAGCAGTGCTGCTGTCCGCTCCGCTTCCGTTCTGCGCGGGATCGCTCTCATCAAATTCTCCGAATACCAGATAAGCCGCCAGCAGGACAAGCATAAGCGGAAGCAGCGCCCGCAGCGGTCTCTTCCGTCTTCGTCTGTGTCTTCTCTTTGCCATTCTTCTTTTCTCCCAGATACGTTAAAACGCCGTCACACAGTGCATCCGCCACCTTTTTCTGGTACTCCTTTGTGTTCAGGAGCGCTTCCTCCTCCGGATTTGAGAGGAATCCGCACTCGCAGATCACCAGCACTGCGTCTGTCTTCTTCAGCATGTAATACGTTTTGTTTCCCTTGGCTTTCCTGTGATTCGCCGGATCGAGCCCCGCGACCAGTGCAGCCTGCATGCAGAGCGCCAGTTTTTCGCCTTCTTTTGAATCCGTATAATAAAACACCTGCGCCCCTTTGACCGCCGCATCCGGGTAGCTGTTCTGGTGAATGCTGATCACACAGTCCGGCTTTTTTTTATGAATCAGCTGCACGCGCCGCTGCAGATCCTGCACTTTCGCATTCACGGCTCCCGGATCGGAGAGATCATCCTCCCCTTCCCGCGTCATCACCACAAGGATTCCCTGCTTTTCCAGCTTCTTTTTCAGCAGACGGGCAATCGCAAGGTTGATGTCCTTTTCTTTGACACCGTTTGCCCCGATTTTGCCGGGATCGTCGCCGCCGTGGCCGCTGTCCAGCACCACTACTTTTGTGGCTGCCTTCTGTGCTGCCACCAGCCGTGCGCCCTCGCGGGACAGAACATACGCCGCCGAAAGCAGAATCACCGCCATCAGCCATTCCAGTTTTTTCCCTTTTTCCAAATGAAAAGCCCCCTGCTGCAAATTTCCTTTCTTGGTCATTTTATGCAGCAGCGGGGCAGGTTACAACTCTTATTGCTTCCGGTTACTCTTCCTCATCTTCTTCATCATGCGCGCGATTCGGGATTTCATCCTCTTCTTCGTCGTTGTCATCATCGAGATAATCCGGCTCATTTTCGAAATCGATGACTGCGGAATTTTCGACGATTTCGTCTTCTTCCTCTGCTTCTTCTGCGGTATCTTCACTGCCTGGCTCTGCGGCTGTTTCTTTTGCCTCTCCGGGAAAGATACTTTTTACCGGATCTTTCATGAAGGTTTCCACTTCCGACGCAGAACGTTTCATCTCCTCACGCATTTTTTCGATGCCGGCAAAAGCCTCCTCAAAAATTCTGCGGTTCTTCTCGAGTACACTTGTCATGGTTTCCATCTCGGCGTAAATCTTCTGGTATCTGGTGTTGGCTTTCTGCAGTTCCGCGTCCATATGGCTCTGGATTTCTTCTGCTTCGGCCTGCAGTTTTTCTTCATAAACAGCAGCCAGTTCCTCGCCCTTCTGACGTGCGCTCTCTACCATGTATTCGCACTGTTCCTTCGTCTCGCGGCGCTGCTTTGCACAGGATTCCTTTGTCTCTTCCTGCTGTTTCCGGCAGGACTCGTTTGTCTCCTCTCTCTTTTTGCAGCACGCCTCATCCGTTTCCTCCGTTTTCTCGCGGCAGGACTCGTCCGTTTCTTCGGTTTTCCGGCGGCAGGCTTCCTCGGTCTCTTCTTTTAGCTTTCTGCAGCTCTCCTCTGTTTCCTGTGTCAGTTTTTTCGCTTTCACCTGTGCCTCAAACACAAGGCCGCTGATGCTGTCATAATTGTCGATATAGCTCTGGTATTTCTCATGAATGTTTTTTTCGAGCTCCTCGATTTTATCCTCACGCTCGCGGATCTTGCGGTTCAGCTTCTCGATTTCCTGCTCTTTTTCCTCGATCTTCGCTTCCAGTTTCTTCTGAGCGGCATACGCCTGATCTTTCAGGTTCTGCACTTTCGTCATAACATCGTCCTTATCGAAACCGCCCATCAGCGTTGTTTTAAATAATTCTTCGTGATTGTTTTCTGACATGTATACTCCTCCTTCGTGCCCGGGCTTTTATCATTCCCCTTATCCTTCCCGGACTCCTCGTCAACTGTTTGTTTCAATATATTTTGAAATCAGACTCCAGACGTCTGCGCGCTCGAATCCGAGCTTCCACTCTGCCACTCCGGCGAGATCGGCGCTTTGGATCACTTTCAGTTTTTCCTCCATGGACTGCTCATCCTCCATCCAGATCGTGTATCTGGCATCGGAAGTTTCTACCGTTGCCACATTCTGGCCAAGGGATGCATCCCAGGTTTCTGTCATCTGATTCTCTTTGGCATAGTTTTTGGCGCCATCCATGCCCAGCACCTCGCTGGTAATGGCGCTCTGTCCGAACTTTTCCGTCCAGACACGGGTATAAAACGGGATTCCGCAGATCACCTGATCGGCAGGCATCACCCGCGTCATCTCCTCCACGGCCTGCTGTACGAACGGGAGGGATGAAACAGAGCCTGCCTCCTCGCTTCCCGCGAAATGCTCGTCATAGGCCATGACAATCATATAGTCCACAAATCTTGCCTGCTCGCCGCGCTGATAATACATCGTGTAAGCCTGCGGTACCGGCGTATCGACCGACACCACAAGATTCTGTGCATGCGCCGCGCTCGTCAGTTCCCGCAGAAACTGCAGGTAATGCGGGATTCCGGCCTCTTTCAGATTCTCGAAATCCACGTTGATGCCGTCCATGCCGCACGATGCTGCCTCGGCGAGCAGCTGCTCAATGATTCTGCTGCGCACGGATGCGTAGGCAAGATCGGTTGTTTCGTCAAATGCTTCATTAAAGTTATCAATCAATCCCCAGACTTCCCGTCCCGCTTCATGCGCCAGTTTCACGTAATCGGCGCTCGCAAGGCTGGAAATCGTACCGGTTTCGTCTGTCACGGAAAACCAGGTCGGTGAAATCACGTTCACGCCGGTCATTTCTGCTGTCATCTCTGCCATCGCGTCGTTCGACTCGGTCGATGTGCTCTGATGCCAGACCAGATTGATTTTGTGATCCCGTGTAATTCTTTCATAGGAATCTTTCTTTGCCGTCCGCGCTTCGATGGCCTCCGGCTCGGAGATATCCTCTGTCTGGATGTATCCGGTATAGCCGTCCGCCGTCATGACTTTGCACCAGTTGTCCAGATTTTCCAGATACAGCAGGGTGTCACCCTTCTGTACATCCGCAAGAATCAGACTCTTGATGCCGCCTTTCTGGCGCACCTGCGCGGTGTCTGACTGTACCGTCGCCTGCTCCACGCCGTCCCATTCATTCCGGATTACAACACGATTGGGATCGCTGTAATATGCATAGTCGAGATCTGTGTATTCTTTTACGACATCCAGCGAAATGTAAACCGTTCCGTCGCTCTCCTGCTGTACGGCAGGCTGTCCGCCCGGTGTTTTGGCAATGGCCGCATCGCCCGGAAGCAGTGTCTGCACGCCGCCGCTCGTTGTAAGCAGGATTCCTTTTGTTTCTTCATCCCAGTAGAAGCAGCTGTTCAGCTGGGATTCTACATATGTGTACGCCGCATACGGCTCTCCTCCGATAAGGACGGCCTGCTCTTCCAGAAGTTCTCCGTTCTGGATCAGCGCAACGCTGTTTTCGTCTGTCAGGTTAAAATATTCGTTCCCGGCCATGTATTCGGTTCCGGGTTTATATCGGTTTATCAAAAATGAAACAACGCCTGCTGCACCGACTAGCACGATCAAAATCAGTACGACCAGTACCGGCGCTGCTTTTTTCTTCTGTTGCTCCTTCATGTGTTCTTTTCCCCTTTTCTTCTCTCTGAAGATCTCCCCACTTGCGCCCATTATAACAAAAAAAATACCCAATAGCAACCGTTATGCGCAAGGGAACCGCATGCGAGTCAGAAAGTATCGTTACAGTTCACTGGTTCCCAGCGAACTGTAACATTCGCAGCCCTCATTTAAAGTTTTGCTTTGCAAAAGGAGGGCTGCTCACACCTGAATCATGTTCTTACGCAGCGAAACAGCAGGTGTTTCACTGCTGATTGAACAGTAACGAAAGTATCGTTGCTTTTTGCTATTGGGTATTTTTCAGAAAATCTGTTTAAAAAGTTTTGTCGATTGTTTGTTTCATGGCTTATTTGCAGTTGTGACGTACAAAAAAGAAAGCCCCATCGATCCGTATGAAATACTTTTGTTTTTAGTTTCAATGATCATGTTTCACGGGGACGCCTTCTTATCCGATCCGTTTTTTCTGTGCCTGCTTCTGGCCGGAGTATGCACCCTCCGGGCAGAAGCAAAGGTTTCCCCAACTCCTATTATACTTCAAGCCGGGGGAATTACAAATAAAGTTTGTCCCTTCATTTCTGAAAAAATTATGCGAAATGTAAAAAAAATCTTAAGTTCTTTACTTCTTTCCGTGATGTGTTATACTATATTGTAAGCAGCCCTATTTATATAAGTAAAGAGTAATTAAGGACGTGAGAGTTATGAAAATAGAAAAAATCAATGATAACAAGATCCGCTGCACACTGACCAGCGCCGATCTTGCCGAAAGAAATTTAAAGCTCAGCGAACTGGCTTACGGCACGGAAAAGGCCCGCAGCCTGTTTCAGGATATGATGCTTGAAGCCAACCAGCAGTTCGGCTTCAATGTGGATAATGCCCCGCTCATGGTCGAGGCCGTTCCGGTGGCTCCGGACAGCATTGTCCTCATTATCACCAGAGTCGAGGATCCACAGGAGCTCGACACCCGCTTCGCCAAATTTGCTCCATCCGGCGACGATACGGACGGACCGGAACCGGTACAGTATTCCGGCGCGGACGACATCATCGACCTGTTCCACAAGCTCTGCGATGTGAAGAACAAGGCACAGGAAATCGCAAAGAAAGCGGCACAGAAGGAAAACGAAAAAGAGCCTGCAGCATCCGAGGAAAAGAATGTGGATCTGGTACGCACCTTCCACTTCTCAACCCTCGACGATGTCATCAGCTCCGCAAAAGCGCTGAACCAGTATTTTACCGGCAGCAATTCCCTCTATAAGAACAGGGCAGATGCCAACTATCAGCTCGTTCTGCACCAGTCCGGCTGCAAACCGGAGGAATTCAACAAGGTCTGCAACATTCTTTCTGAGTACGGCAGACAGGAATCCTTCTCCCTGGCCGCTGAAGCATTTCTGCTGGAACATGGAAATGCAATGGTAAAAGAGAATGCTCTGCAGGAGCTGGCTTCTCTGTAAGTTTTGAAACGTATGTATAAAAAAAGGAAGTCCGCGAAGGACTTCCTTTTTTGTACGTTCCGTACAAATTACTCTTCTGTGATAGCCTCGGTTGGACATACGCTTGCGCATGTTCCGCACTCAACGCATACATCCGGGTTGATTTCGTAATGGGAATCTCCCTCAGCGATAGCCTCTACTGGACATTCTCCAGCGCAGGTTCCGCAGCTTACACATTCGTCTGTGATTACATATGCCATGATCTTATCCTCCTTGTAGATTTTTTGGCCCTTTCGGTACTATCCACATTGTAAACGATTGCCCCCTGAAATACAAGTACAAAATTATAAACATTCTATAATCTTATGAATTTGTTCTTGCATTCCCCCCGGGGGTACGCTATAATCAAAATAGCCGTCAAAATCGGAACGACGGGTATATACACATTTAAAGGAGGAACTTTAAGATGGCAAAGATCTCGAAAGACATGACAATCGGCGAGTTAATCGCAATGGATACAAATATCATCGGAATCCTGATGGGAGCCGGTATGCACTGCATCGGCTGCCCTTCTGCACAGGGTGAGTCCCTGGAAGAAGCAGCTATGGTTCACGGCCTGGACGCTCAGGTTCTGGAAGACCAGATCAACGATTATCTGGCTGCAAAATAAGTCGGATTTCCGCGTGGATCCAAAAAGAACGCCTCTCGCAGGCGTTCTTTTTTTCTGTCCGATTTACCCATTGTTCCGATGGCCCCGTTTTGCTTTCGTCCGTTTTCCTTTCTGCTCCAGCGTCGCCGCTGCTTCTCTCCGGCTCTGCTGGTGGCGGCGGATCGCCTCATCCACACGGCGGCTCCGCTCTTCCTGGCGCCGCTTCTGTATCATCTGATCGAGCAGACGGCCGAGCACGCGGTAAAACTCCGTCTGACGCTCCTCCTCTTCCTGCCGCATCACAGTGTCCGCCAGCTGTTCTGCTTCCCGCTCGGGCAGAAGATCGACAACCACCTCCGGCACTTCGTCCGCTTTTCCCGGTATTGCCGGATCCGGCTTCTCCTTTGCCGTCTCTGCCGCTTCCGCCGGAAACGCTTTGATCTCCGCCGTTGCCTGCACCAGCTTCGGCATCAGCTCGCGGATCGCTTTCAGGTGAAGCCCCTTTTTCTTCAGTTCCCGGATTCCCAGAAAAATCTGAATGTCCTGCGCAGTATAGCAGCGGTGTCCCAGCGAATTGCGGTGGATTTCCATGCCGAGCTCGTCCTCCCAGTACCGGAGCACATGCGCTTTCTCCCCGGTCAGCTTCTCCGCCTCCGTGACCAGATACGTTCTATTTTCCATACGGCAGCCACTCCCTTCTTCCCTTTATTATAAGAGCGTCCCCACCCCGCCGCAAGAAAATCTCATCGTAATATTCCGACAATTTTATACAATTATACACAAAAAACGTGCCGCAGGACTATCCCACGACACGTTCTGACACCATACTATTCAGAGCCCCATCTCGATTCCGCTACGCTACATCTCGATGTGGCTTCTCGCCATATGAAATTGAGGGGAAAAGTGCTCATTCATGCAAGCATGAGTCGCACTTTTCCCCTCAATTTCGCATGGCTCTGAATAGTTACAAATATTTTCTTTTATCTCTCTGCATTCGCAAATTTCGTATAATCCGGCAGCCAGACCAGATTGACGGTTCCGATCGGGCCGTTTCGCTGTTTGGCGATGATGATTTCCGCGATTCCCTTATTCTCGGAATCCTTATTATAGTAATCATCTCGATAGATAAACATAACAACGTCGGCATCCTGCTCGATCGCTCCCGACTCACGCAGGTCGGAAAGCATCGGACGGTGGTCGGTACGCTGCTCAACAGCCCGGGAAAGCTGGGACAGTGCAACAACCGGCACATTCAGCTCTCTCGCGAGTGCTTTTAAGGAACGGCTGATATCCGAAATCTCCTGCTGGCGCGATTCCGAGGAGCTCTTTCCGCTTCCCGACATCAGCTGCAGGTAGTCAATGATGATGATATCAAGACCGTGCTCCAGCTTGTATTTGCGGCATTTCGACCGCATCTCTCCGATCGAGATACCAGGTGTATCGTCGATCATCAGTCGGGATTCACCGATCATGCCGGCGCTCTCGATCAGCTTGCTCCATTCGTCGTCTTTCAGGTTTCCGGTTCTCAGATGCTGGGAATCTACTTTCGACTCCATCGAGAGCAGACGGTTCATCAGCTGCTCCCGCGACATCTCGAGACTGAAAATCGCAACGGCTTTGTCTTTCTTAAACGCCATATACTGCGCAATATTGAGGACAAACGCCGTTTTACCCATAGACGGACGTGCCGCAATCAGGATAAAGTCAGAGTTCTGCAGACCCGATGTCTTGTAGTCCAGATCCGTGAATCCGGTCGGAATACCCGTGACATTTCCCTTCGTCTTCGATGCACGCTCGATGTTCTCCAGCGTATTGATGACAACCTGGCGGATCGGCATGAAGTCTCCGGAATTCCGCTGGCCCAATAACTGGAACATCTTCTTTTCCGTCTCCTCCATGATGACTTCCACCGGCTCTTTGTTCAGATAGCAGTCATTCTCAATCTCTTCTGTCAGCTTAATGAGACGGCGCAGCACCGCTTTCTCGCTGACGATGTTCGCATAATGGCGCACATTCGCCGAAGTCGGCACCGCATTTAAAAGATCGCGGACAAACTCCATCGAACTGATCTCCGGCGGAACATCCTTTTCACGCAGGCGGTTCTGCAGGGTGACCAGATCGACCGGTTTTCCCTCATTGAACAGCTCCACCATGCATCAAAAATGACGCCGTACTGGTGCTGGTAAAAATCGTCGCTCGTCAGGATTTCCGATGCCGCCATGATGCTTCGCGCCCCATCAGCATGGAACCGATGACCGACTGCTCCGCCTCGATGCTGTGCGGAAGGATTCGTTTAATCAGTGCTTCTTCCATAGAATTATGCTTCTTTTACGATAACTTTCAGCTTTGCAGTTACTTTGGTATGCAGGCGGATCGGCACTTCTGTCGTTCCAAGAACCTTGATCGGGTTCGGAAGCTGCATTTTCTTTTTGTCGATGTCGTATCCGAGCTGCTCTTTTGCTGCCTCAGCGATCTCTTTTGCCGATACGCTTCCGAATACTTTTCCGCCCTCGCCGACTTTGATTGCTACGGTAACCTGTTTGTCCTCAATCTCTTTCGCGAAGCCTGTGCCTCAGCGAGCTGCTCTGCTGCCACTTTGTCCTCGTGTGCTTTCTGGAGTTTCAGCTCATTCAGGTTTTTTGCGGTTGCCTCGATGCCGAGTTTTTTCGGCAGAAGCATGTTTCTTGCATATCCGTCACTTACGTTTACAGTCTGTCCTTTTTTACCAAGTGCTTTTACGTCTTCCAGTAAGATAACTTTCATATCAGATTTCTCCTCCATCCTGCATTTCTGTTAAGGTTGATTTTAGGAGGCTGCGCGCCCCCTCCAGATCGACGGTCTCAAGCTGGCATCCTGCCATATTCAGATGACCGCCGCCGCCCATCCGCTCCATGATGATCTGTACATTGACCTCATCGATCGCGCGGGCGCTGATATAGATCACGCCTTTATACTCGGTCAGTACAAAGGACGCCTTGACACCGACAATGTTCAGCAGCTCGTTCGCCGCTTGTGCTCCGACCACCGTCGGGCTGTCCACATAGTCGCTCGGGCATTCGGAAATCGCGAACTGGCCGCGGAACAGCTCCGCATTGCGGATCGTCTCTCCTCTTGCCTTGTAATCGTTCATATCCTCACGGAACAGCTTGCGCACACGCGTCACATCCGCACCGCAGCGGCGCAGGAAAGCTGCCGCCTCGAACGTGCGGACACCTGTTTTCTGCATAAAGTTGTCGGTATCGATCATGATGCCGGCATAGATGCTGTCCGCCTCCACGTTCCGGATGCGGATTCCCTCGGTAAAATACTGGAGAATCTCGGCAACCATCTCGCTCGCGGATGATGCATACGGCTCAATATAGGAAAGCACCGAGTTGCGGATCGTATCGCTTCCCTGCCGGTGATGATCCAGCACGACGATCATTTTCGCCATGTACAGCAGATCCTCACACTGTGTGATGCTCGGCTTGTTCGTATCGACCACAACGAGCAGCGTGTTGTCGTCCATGATCTCTTTCGCCTCATGGTTGTTGACAAACATGTCCGCCTCATAATCCTGGTTGTCGCGGAACGTATTCATCAGCGGAATGATCGAGCTGGTCGGGTTGTCGATGACGATGTACGCTTTTTTATTCAGCGTTTTCGCCGCACGGTAGATACCGATGGCCGCACCGAACGAATCGGCATCCGGCAGGCGGTGTCCCATGACAACGACCTTCTCTTTCGTGTTCATAAACTCTTTCAGCGCGTGCGCCTTGACGCGGGCTTTGACTCTCGTATTCTTTTCCACAGCCTGCGTTTTTCCGCCGAAATACTGAATCTTCGAACCGTCCTTTAAAACGACCTGATCGCCGCCCCGGCCAAGAGCCAGGTCGATCGCGATTTTCGCATACTCGGAGTTTTTCGCAAACGATCCAGCATCTGCTCCGATACCCATACTGATTGTGACCGCCATCTCGTTTCCGATGTTGATGGTCTTGACGTCCTCGAGGATATCGAACTTTTTCTCTTTCAGTTCATTTAACGAACTCCGGCGCATGACCACGATGTATTTGTCGTTCTCATACCGCTTCACCAGTCCATCGAGATCGTTGAAATATTTGTTGATCTTTCGCTCGACCAGTGCGGTCAGAAGGGAACGGCGGACCTCCTCGACGCTCTCCAGCGCCTCGTCGTAGTTGTCCAGATACAGAAGACCGGTGACCATCGTTTCGTCCTCGAATTTCCGCATATACTCGCGGAGCTCCGTCTCATCGAACAGATACAGTGCCTGAATAAAATAGCCTTTGATATCTGTGTTGATCATCTCCGAATTCTGGATCAGCTCGTCGATGCAGACGCTTTTTACATGGGCACGGAAATTCTTTTCGCCGTAAGCCACGTTGATGTCGGTCTCCTCCTCATTTTTCGGCAGCCGCTCGACCGTCAGCTCCGGAAAAATGGTGGCGATACATTTATGATACTGTGTATCCTTCCCTGTGATTTTTGTAAACTCTTTGTTGACCCAGAGAAGTTTTCCCTGCGAATCCATAACGGCATAGGGCAGCGCCAGTTCCTGGATCAGATGCTTCTGAACCTGGCCGTATTCGGTCGCAAAGGTAATCAGCTCGTTGATCACCTGCGGACGCTGTCTGTAATAGAGAACTGCGGCTGCGATCACATAGACTGCAAAAAACAGCGTGAACCACATTCCTGCCATCACATCCACAAAATACATGCCGATATTCATCACAAGCATCAGGATGGACAAAATCAGCGGCCATCGAAGATAGCTCCGCAATTGGCCGCTCAACTTCATTTTGCTTTTCATTTCCTAACACCTTTCCAACGTTGCGTGTTGTATTTCGCTCCTGTCTTTCCGATTATACCACTTTGACCTGTACTTTGGCAACAAGATACTTCTGGATACAAAAAAGGTACCCGCCTTTTCGGGCAGATACCTCCATTTATTTACCGATTCAAAATGAACGTTCGGACAGTGCTTAGCGCAAGTCAGAATCAATCATCTACGTACGGCATAATAGCCATATGTCTTGCTCTCTTAACGGCTACTGTTACTGCTCTCTGATGTTTTGCGCAGGTTCCAGTTACACGTCTCGGCAGGATTTTACCACGCTCGGATACATATTTTTTCAGTTTAGCTGCATCCTTGTAGCTGATCTCTTCTCCACCACAGAAAACACAAACTTTTCTTCTTCTGCGGGCCGGTCTTCTGGAAGCTGGTCTTTCACTATTATTATAAGCCATGATCAATCTCTCCTTTTCTATCAATTAAATGGCAATTCTTCGTCAATGCCATCGGGAATATTCATAAAACCATCGGCGCTGCCCAGGTCAGATGTATTCGCGGACGGAGCCGGATTGTTATGCTGCGGTGCGGAGTATCCTCCGTTGTTTCCACCTGCATTTTTGCTCTCTGCAAACTCCTGCTCTTCTACAACTACGTCTGTCGTGTAGACCTTCTGGCCTTCACGGTTGGTGTAGCTTCCGGTCTGAATGCGGCCGGTGATGGCGATCTTCGTTCCCTGACGCAGGTATTTCTCTGCAAATTCTGCCTGGCGGCCGAAAGCAACGCATCCGATAAAGTCTGCGGTTGCGGAATCGCCGTCTCTGCGGAATCTGCGGTCAACAGCCAGTGTATAACGGGCTACCGCTGTGGAGTTCTCTCCAGCAGAGTATCTGACATCGGGATCTCTGGTCAATCTTCCCATCAATATAACTTTATTCATTCGCTTACCTCTTAAGCTTCCTTTTTAACGACTAAGTATCTCAGTACGTTATCCATAATACGCATATGGCTCTCGATCTCTGCCGGAGCTGTTGCGTCTGCTTCAAACTGAATAAAGTAGTAATATGCTTCACGCATATGCTGAATTTCGTATGCAAGGCGTTTTTTGCCCCACTCTTCTACTTCGCCAACTGTTCCGCCGTAACGGGTTACATAACCTTTGGCTTTCTCAACTACAGCTGCGCGTTCCTCTTCTTCAAGTTTTGCATTCACAACCAGTGCTAATTCGTACTTGTTCATGCTTTACCTCCTTTTGGACTTTTTGGCACCCCATTTTCATTATGGGGAGCAAGGAATTATTTTTATACGTCACAATTTGTTATTTTAACATAAAAAAGGGCTTATAGCAAGCCCTTTTTCGCGTGTTTTCTTGTTTTTTTCACGATATTACGCATCTTTTTTTCGTAATCCGCGGGTGTTTTTCTCGACCAGCTTGCGTGCTACCATGATCTGGTGGCCGCAGCCGGTGCATTTGAGACGGAAATCTGCGCCGACACGCAGGATTTCCCACTCGCTGCTGCCGCACGGATGCGGCTTTTTCAGTTTTACAATATCGCCTACTTCGTAATGTTCTGCCATGTTTTTCCGCCTTATTTTTATATTTCCTGACACTTTCCGAGATTTTTTCTCAAGGTTCTCTCTGTATCATCAGAGCCGCACCTCCATTTTTCACAGCTCTGAAGTTTCACACCCGGATACTGCCGAGCACCTGTCCGATCGGCTGCTGGATCAGAAGATCTGCGTTGTTGTCCATCGGTGTTGCACCTTTATTAATCAGGACCAGTGCATCGCCCCGAAAATACTGGAGAAGACCTGCTGCCGGATACACAGCAAGCGACGTTCCGCCGACGATCAGAAGATCGGCGGCCGCAATCGCGCGGATCGCACCGTCGAGCACTTTCTCATTCAGACTCTCCTCGTAGAGTACGACATCCGGTTTGATCATGCCTCCGCATTTTTCACATCTTGGAACGCCGCTGCTCTTTCTCACCAGCTCTGTATCGCAGGCTGCCCCGCATTTCATGCAGTAATTGCGGTGTGTGCTTCCGTGCAGTTCATACACTACTTTACTTCCCGCCGCCTGATGCAGTCCGTCAATGTTCTGCGTCACAATCGCTTTTAATTTTCCCGCCGCTTCCAGCTCTGCAAGCTTTTTGTGCGCCGCATTCGGTTCTGCGCCGACCGGAAGCATTTTGTCGCGGTAAAAAGCATAAAACTTTTCCGGGTACCGCAGGAAATAGCTGTGGCTTAAAATTGTCTCCGGCGGAACGTCATACTTCTGATGATAAAGCCATCCACGCTCCGGAAATCCGGAATCCCGCTCTCCGTGGACACGCCCGCGCCGCCGAAGAATACGATATTTTCATGCGTATCAATCAATCTCTGCAGTTCTTCGATTTTTCTTTCCTCTTCCATCTGTCATTCCTCCTCCTGACCAATCATTACCGGTTCCGCCGCACGCCCAGAACGACGAACCGTCCAGTCGTATCGCTCGCCGCACAGGTGGACAGCACAATAATATGGCTGTTTTCATCCATCTCCGGCTGCTCCACCGGGATCTCTGACCGCGCCGCCATGGTATTCAGATACTGTACAAACGCTTCACCCCCGCCGGAATACAGCGTGTAGACATCACTGTCTGCCTCCGTATAAAAGGCAGAAAAAATCTGGTACACATCGTTTGATTCCGGCGTCAGCATCCAGAAATAGACGCTGTCCCTATATTTTTCCTGCTCCTTCATCTGTTTCAATTTTCCGAACATGGAGAGATTCTTCATATTATGACCGTAAACGATTGTGTTTCCATCACTGAAATCACCCTGATTCTGGTAATCGAGGAAAATGGAACCCGCAAAGTTGCTCGTTCCCTCATACGTCGTATGAAGATACGCATCGTTGTCCGGCCCCTGTACGACCGGGTAACTGATGTCAAGAGCTTCGATATAAAGCCATCCCTTCACATCCGGGTTAATCGCTTTTAGGGATTCAAAATCGACGGCAAGCGGCGGTTCTGTCGGATACGACAGTGGTTCCGGCTCCGGTTCGGAAGCTCCGCCGGTTTGGATTCCGCCTGCGGCTCCTCTGTTTTCTTTGGTGCCGGTGTCTCCGGTGTTTTTGTAATTTCCGTCGTATACTGCTGCAGATCCCGGTATTCATCCGTACCGGTCTTGTAATCCAGGTAAATGCCGATCAGCTTGTACCCGGAAAAGCAGAAAACAGCAAGTGCCGCTAAAAATACCAGAGTCCAAAGCGGATTGCCGCGTTTTTTCTGTTTCTTTTTCTGTTTTCCCATGCGTCTCCTTTATCACTTTTTTACTGTCTGCGCTGTTTTCCGGAAGCGCTCTGAATTTGTCTCAATTATAAGCGTGCCCCTTTCTTTTGTCAACTTATGCCCCCGGAAAAGGATTGCACCCGCCCCCATCTTATGATAGACTAAAAGTCGACTGACAAGTCACTTGTGAATACAGTAACACACCACATACATGAGGAGGAATTCCATATGCGAACAATCAAAAAAGTCGCCTCGCACATCTTCATTGATGGCTTCGGCGGCATGACGCAGGGTCTTTTTGCAACCCTGATTATCGGTACGATGATTCAGCAGATCGGTCTTCTGATCGGCGGTTCGACCGGAAATGTGATCTATCTGCTTGGAAAAGCTGCCGCAGCCCTGACAAGTGCCGGTATCGGTGTCGGCGTGGCAGTGAAATATGGGGAAAGCCCGCTTGTCACGGTTTCTGCAGCCGTCGCCGCCATGGTCGGCGGTTATGCCGGCAAGATCACCGGCGGCACATTCTTTGTGGACGGAAATGCCGTTCTGGCAGGACCTGGCGAACCGCTCGGCGCTTTCATCGCAGCTTTCGCAGGCATCACCTGCGGCCATCTGGTTTCCGGCAAGACCAAGGTTGATATCATCGTGACACCGGTCATCACCATCGGAGCCGGTTCCGTTGTCGGACTGCTCGTCGGACCGCCGATCTCCCAGATGATGACAGGCCTTGGAAGCATCATCAACTGGGCAACGGAACAGCGGCCGTTCATCATGGGCATCGTTGTTTCGGTCGTCATGGGTATGGTTCTGACACTGCCGATCAGCTCCGCTGCACTCGGCATCATTCTGAATCTTTCCGGTCTTGCCGCCGGTGCCGCAACGATCGGCTGCTGCTGCAACATGGTCGGATTCGCGGTTGCAAGTTATCGGGAAAACAAATTCGGCGGCCTTGTCGCACAGGGTCTTGGAACCTCGATGCTTCAGGTGCCGAACATCATGCGTCATCCGCTGATCTGGCTGCCCGTCATCTTCTCGAGTGCGATTTTAGGACCCGTCTCCACAATCCTCGCCAATATGCAGAATAATGCAACGGGAAGCGGCATGGGTTCCGCAGGTCTTGTCGGACAGATCACAACGTATCAGACGATGATCGCTTACGATGATCCGAAGCTCGTCATCATCAAAATCATTCTGCTCCACTTCGTGCTTCCGGCTGTGATCACCTTGTTCTTCTCAGAGGTATTCCGCAAGGCAAACCTGATCAAATCCGGCGATATGGCTTTGAATCTGTAATCTGTATTTTTAAAAGGGAATGGAACTGCGCATCCGGCAGCTCCATTCCCTTTTTTATCCACATTTCTCTTCTGATTTTTTCTGTTTTTACACCGTTTCTTCTGCGTTTTCCGCATTTTCCACTGCCGCGGCCGATTCAGCTTCCGCTGCCGCTTCTTCTGTCCCCGTTTCTTCCCCCGGCCGCACACGGTGTGCCTCTACCATTGGCTCAATGGTCTGTGCCATCAGCAGATGGATCATGTCAAGGCTCCGCTCGCGGAACCGCGACGGCAGAAGCGGTGCGATCGCCACATCCGTCACGAGGGATTCAAGGCCCTCGATAATCAGATCCTTGCCCGGCGTCTCATCCCACTCCAGTCTGATCCGCTCGAAATCACGCTGGAAAATGATTTTGACCCTCCGTCTTGCGGCCTCTTCCAGAAATGCAAACTCAAGCTTCAGCACCAGTTCGCCGTCTTCATTCTCCGCAAACTGTCCCGTCGTTCCGAGCAGATACGATTCCTCGTTTTCCACCCATTCTACAACTTTGGACCCCGTAAGACCGATCGCAATGCGCTGTGTTTTTTCTCCCTCGGTCAGCTCGACAAAGAAACGGCCTTTTTCATAGAAGAAACCGATGCGGCGGATGCCGTCGGAAAAGTTGTTGTGGAAGACCTGCAGCGTCAGCGGAAACATGCCGACATGCGTGTCCTCCATTTTATATTCTTTTCCGTGCAGAAGCTGCGCCATGTCGATCTGACGCGGTGTTCCGCTGTTCCGCGGCCCCGGTGTTCTCCGCTTCCAGCCGCCGCGCAGGATTCTTCCCGGTGTCTCTTTCGCGCCCTCCAGATCACGGCAGGTCTGCACCAGCTTCTGATATGCCATCGGGCTTTCCGCCTCGCCGGATTTCAGCTCTGCACCAAATTCCGCACCGAAATACTTCCGCACAATGTCAAGCATCTCACACGTCTGGAACAGCTCATTGCTGCCAGCATTCGTCACAATCACCACGCCGGTATCCGGATAACCGAGCACGTTCTGCCCCAGCATGCCATTGAACGCAAAGCTGCCCGGCCGCTCCTCCATCCAGACCTGGTAACCATAGCCATATTTTCCCATCTTTTCCGGCGGTGTCGCATGAACGGAGGTGGACGCTGCGACCCATTCCGCCGGGACGATCTGTTTTCCTTCGAATTTTCCGCCGTTCACGTACATCACCCCGAGCTTGGCCGCGTCCTCCGGGCACAGGAAGAGGCCCCAGCCGCCTTTCGTAATCCCTGCCGGGCAGCTCTCCCAGAAAACTTTCCGGATGCCGAGAGGCTCAAACAGACGCGGCCGCAGGTAATCTACCATTTTCATGCCGGTGCGCTCCTGTATGATTGCAGACAGCAGATACGTGTTCATACTGTTGTACTCAAACGCTTCGCCCGGTGTTCCCTTGACCGGCGCATTTAAGAAGCTGTCCACCCAGTCGTTGCCGGAAACAACGCCCATCTCGTTGAACTGTACGCCGCTCTTCATCGTCAGAAGATGCTTCACGGTCAGATTCGGGCGCAGGATCTTCTGCAGCAGACCGTTTCGTTTTTCAAAAATATCATAGACGTTCTCGTCCAGGGAAAGTTTTCCTTCACTGATCAGAAAACCAGCCGCCATGCCAGTGATGCTCTTACACATAGAATACGTCGCATGCCAGATGCCGCTGCGGTATGGGGCGAAATTGCATTCGCAGATGACATGTCCATTCCGCAGGACCAGCAGATGATGCATGTCCGTATGGCGCGCAGCGGCGAGCTCACGAAGCATCTGCGTCAGCTTTTCCGAGGAGATTCCCTCACTCTCCGGCGTCACACGCGGAAAATATGTCTCCGGAGATGCAAAATCCCCGAACGCTTCCTTCTGCGGCGCAAAGTCCGTCTTTCCCATATGTCCTGTCGTCCCACTCATAAATCCCCAGATCATTTCCATTGCGGTTAACTGTTCTTTCGCTACCATGTACGATGCCTCCTGTCTCATGCGGTTGGATTTCCCTGTTTTTCCAGTTTTCCTCATTATATCCAGATTCCTTGAAAATCGCAATGCTTCTTCTGATAAAAAAGAACCGACATAGAAATCTGTATTTCAATTTCTGCCGGTTCTTTTCCGTGTGTGATTTTTTTATTTTACTTTAGCTTACTCATTCCAGAGTTTCATACGCTCCTGATAATTCTGTGTGATAACTTTTTCTACATCTTCCAGTCCTGCGTCATTCATTTCGGAAATCATCTTGTCGTACTCTTCCATTGCCGCATCGTGCTGTCTGCATTCACAATCTTCGGATATTCCTGATCGTAGATATCCTGGATTTTCTGCCATTTCAAGCCATCCGGAGTGCTTCCTGCCGGGGTAAGGCCTGCAAATTCTGCGGTATCCCATCTGTCGTTCTCACCAAAGTGATTCATAGCCACCTGCCGGGTCTCTTTTACTTTATACTGTGATACATCGTATGGAGTTCCGTCTGTACCATTTCCGTTCTTTACAAACCAGGTCCATTTGCGGACGCCGGTATCCAATTTTGTTTTGTCAAAATCCGTCTGGAATCCTTCAATCAGATCATCGTTCGGAACGTGTTTTCCATCTTCCATATTCCAGTTGGTTCCCTCAATACCCCACATCAGAAGATACTGTCCTTCTTCGCTTGCAAGGTAGTTGATCATCTTCATGGCTGCTTCCGGATTTTTACAATTCTTGGTGATCGCGATTGCATCCCAGCCAAGTGTACTTCTTCCGGAGTAAGTAGTTTCATCTGTACTGATTCCGTTTCCAAGGATTTTATAGGAATAGAATTTTGCATCTTCTCCTACAGAAGAAGCAAGTGCTGTATTTGCTGCATCGGTATCCCAGTAGGAAGCAAAGGTACTGAATACGTTGCCTGCAGACAGTTTCTGCGTCCACTGATTTTTCTTGTTGACAACCCACTCTTTGTCCAGAAGGCCTTCGGTATACAGTTCATTGGCAAAGGACATCATCTCTTTGAAGTTTGGTGCTTTGGCAACATGTTCCAGATTGTCCCCATCCTGATAATATGTTTTCAGACCATACATTCCTTTTAATGTTCCATCGTAGTTTTTGGATTCTGCATCAAAGGTAATGGCAATACTCTCTTTTCCGTCAATGGTCGGATGAAGTTCTTTGAATTTCTTACAAATGTCAATATACTCTTCCTGTGTAAATGCTCATCGCTGTCTGCGCGGTCTTTTCCAACGATTTCGCACAGATAATCATAGCGCATCAGAACACCGGCTACCGGATCCGGATCTTCTCCGTATCAGTTATTCAGATAGTAATTTTTTCCATCGGTATAACGACTCTTGTTTAAGGTTTCCCCGTACATCTCTTTTACATCCGGGCCGTACTCATCGATCAGATCATTCAACGGAAGCAGTGCGCCTGCCTCAATGTAACGGTTTACAATATCATTTCCACGATCCATCAGGACGATATCCGGGTAATTCTGACCGGTCAGCATCAGGTTCAATTTTTCCAGCGGATCTCCGGTTGGATTTTCTACCTGAATTTTGACACCTGTTTTTTCCTCAATTGCTTTTGCAACTGGATCATCAAAGGTATTGCTTCCGGAGTTTTTGTCAAAGATAGAAATCGTAACTCCGTCTGTTGATACCTCGCCCGATGCAGATGATGCACTGCCGGATGCAGTACTTGATGATGTACTGCCATTTGATCCGCATCCTGCAAGCATTCCCGCTGCCATCAGGACACTCATCGCCATTGCGATACTTTTTTTGAACTTCATTTTCTTTTCCTCCTTCTATCATCAGCTCTTTACAGATCCGAGCATGATTCCTTTAACAAAATATTTCTGAATAAACGGATAAACCATGATAATCGGAATGGTCGCAATCATCGTAGCAGCCATTCGAATGCTGTCCGGTGTAATGGTCTGTGACGCCTGATTTGCCGCCTGGTTCGCTGATGAAGTCTGATACTGATTCAGAATTTCAACCAAAATGGACTGCATTGTTTTTAAAGACTGTGCATTCGTAAACAAATATGCATCGAACCAAGAATTCCAATGTGTAATTGCAACAAACAGTGCAATGGTCATAATAATCGGCTTGGACAATGGAATTACCATTTTAAAGAAAACTGTCAGATCATTTGCTCCGTCAATTTTCGCCGATTCAAAAATCTCTGCCGGCATTCCCTCTATATAATTCTTTACCAGAATCATATTATAAACACTTACCAGGTTCGGGAAAATAAATACAATGAAATTATTCAGCATTCCAAGGCTCTTTAATACCATATAATACGGAACCATTCCGCCGCCAAAATACATGGTGAAGATAAAGAACAGGTTCAGCTGTTTCCGGAACAGCAGCTCTTTTCTGGAAAGCACATAGGCAAGTGCTGTCGTGACAAGGACCGCCAGCGGTGTACCAATTGCAGTACGAAGTACAGTGATCAGAATGCCATGCAAAAATGTGGCACGTCCCAGAATATCTTTATAACTTGCCAGACTCAGTTTTCTCGGCAGAAAGTAGAGCCCGCCGCGCAGTGCATCGGTTGCATCGTTAATGGATACCACAAAAATGTTCCAGAACGGATACACACAGATCACAGTAACTAACACCAGAAAAACCACTTTGAAAATATCAAGAAACCAGTCACTGGCACAACGTTTTCTTTTGATTTTAATTGCTTTTTCTCTCATTTTCCTTCCTCCTAAAACAGTGCCGTATTATCATCACTGAATTTCTTCGAAAGTGCATTTGCACTGATGACCAGAATGAAGGAGACTGCGGATTTAAAGAATCCTACTGCAGTACCGTAAGAATACATTCCGTTTTTCAAACCATAGCGGTATGCATACGTATCAAGTACATCAGAATAATTTAAAATAGCATCATTAGACATCAACAGCTGCTGCTCATATCCTGTATTCAGAACACCTCCGATTGCCAGAATCAGAAGAATCATAATGGTCGGCTTTAATGCCGGAAGTGTGATATGCAGAATCTTCTGCATTCTCGTCGCACCATCCACATCCGCTGCTTCATACATATCCTGGCTGATGCCGGAGATTGCCGCCATATAGATAATCGCATTGTATCCAAGTACCTTCCACGCATTTGCGATCGCGATGATCCACCAGAAATATGGTCCTTTCTGGAAAAACAGAATCGACTCATCGGTTAATCCGAAGAATTTTAACAGATTGTTGATGACGCCGTCTGAAGAAAGGAATGTAAGGAAAATGTTTGCCGCAATAACCCAGGAAATAAAATAGGGAATATAAGATGCGGTCTGTACAAATTTCTTTGCCTTCTGGTTTCGAACTTCATTCAGGCAAAGCGCCAGAATGATTGGCAGCGGGAATGAGAATAACAGTGTCAGTAAGCTGGTTGCCAGTGTGTTTCTCATGATTTTTGTGAAATCTGTGGAAAAGAAATACTTGAACCAGTCAAGACCGACAAACTGCGAATTCGCCATATCCGCAAAATAGCCGCTACCCTGCGGCGTGTAGTTGATGAAGGACATATACAGTCCTGTCATTGGTGCATAGCAGATCAGAATGACCCATACCAACGATGGAATCAGCAGTAAAAACAGATATTTCTGTTTCCAGAACCGTTCCGCGAGGCTTTTTTTGTGCTTTGCATGCACGTTTTCTTTTTTCATGCCTTCTCCTTCTTTCTTCTTTTTGTTCATCTTGTACACTCTTGCTGTCTATGTTTCCATTCTAATGGATAGTCTGTCCTGCAACAATCTCACTTTTTTATGATTTCTATCTCGATTTAACGGAGTTTATAATTCTCTTTTTTATTCTGTTGTTTTCTTACGATTTCTGTCAATATCTAACGAAACAGAAACCGGCTGACGGGCAAAATCACCTTTATCAGCCGGTTTCTGTTTCCTTTTCTATGCAAACAATACGAAGTTATTTCTGCTTTGTTGATTTTTTATTCGTTTACTGGAATTCTGACAGAAACTGTCGTTCCATATCCTTCCTGCTTTCTATTCGGACACCATAATTCTCTCCATAAGCCAGACGAACCCTGTTTGCAACATTTCTCAGTCCATATCCTTCCTCTGAGCGCCGCAGAGAACTTCGCAGTTTAATCAGTTTTTCCGCCTCGATTCCACATCCATCATCTGTCACCTGGAATACCACATCCCTTTCTTCTTTTTGAATTCTGACCGCAATGTGGAGAACTTCTTCCTCTTTTCTCGCATGGTGAATGGCATTTTCAACCAGCGGCTGCAGAAGAAGTTTAATGGTTCGATATGTCAGTACTTCTCTTGCAATCTCATACTCCACCTGTACGCTGTCCCGAAAACGCATCTGCTGGATTTTCAGATAGCTCTGCAGCAGTTCCACTTCTTCCTGGATGGAAAGCACCTGTTTTCCCTTATTCAGGGAAATCCGGTAGAAGCTGGACAAATTTTTGACCGCCTGCATCGTCTGTTTTCCACCTTCCCGCATCGCCAGTGCTGAAATAACCGCAAGTGCATTGTAAAGAAAGTGCGGATTGATCTGTTCCTGCAGCAAATTCAGTTCGCTCGTCTGAATCCGGATTTTCTTTTCGTAATTTTCCCGAATTAGCTCCTGAATCTGATCACTGAGCTGATTAAACGCCAGCCCGATCTGTCCGATCTCGTCTTCTCCCATATTTTCCAGACGGTAATCAAATTCTCCCTGTCCCATCCGTTTTGCTGCATACACCACTTTCTGCACCCGCGCGGAAATCCATCTTGTGTAACAGATAATGCAGAGAAATACCATAGCCGCGCTGCAGAGGATCAGGAACATCATCCTTCTTGAAACAGCTTTTGCGTCTTTTAAAACCGTCTCCTTATCCGAAATCACAAGAATTTTTGTTCCGAAAACTCCGCTCTGGATATTTCCGATTTTTGAAATGCCGTCACGCTCAAACTCAATCTGCGCTTTCTGCTCCAGATCCTCTTCCGGCATTCTGGTCCGGATCGGAAGGCCTGCCATTTCCGGTTCGGAAGCAGCCAGAATATATCCTTTTTGATCCACCAGATAAATTTCATCGGTGGAATTTATTGTTTCGAGGAGGGGCTGTATCTGCTGATTTTCAATCTGTAACGACAGTACGCCCTTCATCCCGCCCTGTGGATAAAAATTCATCAGACGATTCATATGAAATGCTTTTCCGTCTCCAGATGTCCCACAGAATACCGTTTCCCCTATCGCATCAAATGTCAGCACACATTCCCTCCGATCTAGATCCTGCATGGAATAAAAATAATAATTATCCTGCGGAAGCGTTTCATTGTTGCTGTAAAAACAGATTTTGTAAATTCCTGCATTCATCAGACAGATTTCGCTGAGCTTCTTATCAATATAGTAAAACATATCTTCATAAGAATCGTTGCTGTAATCCTGAAACAAATATCCGCTCAGCATCTGATCCACATACAGCACATCCAGAATTGTTTCGTAAGGCTCGACCATCGTAGAAAAATTTTTTTCAATTCGTTCTGCTTCCTGTTCTGCACTCTGATATGCTTCAGTAAGAAGCACATTCCTTGTTTTTCCATAACTGTACCAGGTAACACACAGCATTGGAATCAGTGCCAGTACCAGATAGCCGATCACCAGTTTAAACTGAAAACTCCGATTTTTATACCATTTTACGATATTCATTTGGTGTCACTCCAAATCTTTTCTGAAAAACAACGCCAAAGTAAGAAACATTTTCATATCCAACCGCCAGACTCACTTCCCGTACTTTATTTTTCTTATTCTTTAACAGTTCCGCCGCCCTCTGCAGACGCATTTCCGTATTGTATTCCAAAATCGTTTTTCCTGTTGCCTCTTTAAACAGGCTCCTCAGATAATTCGGAGACAAACCGACCTCCGTAGCCAGCTTCTCGATATCTGCGCTTTCCGAGCAGTGCTCCTGAAGATATGTTTTTACCTGATAAACGGCATAGTAATTTGGATTTTGATTCTGTTCTTCAAAAAATGCCAACATCCGTTCCAGATACTGCTTCATCTTTTCCCGCATCTGATAACTGTTGTTTGCTTCAAAAATTTCATTTTCTCTCAAAATTTTTTCTGCTTCCATCCAGTTTTCCAGCAGTTCATCGCTCAAAACAAGACGGTTCCATAGATACATATAGAGATTGTAAACTTCTCCCGCAAATGTTTTCGGCGCAAGCCCTTTAGCTGTTGAAAATAATCTTTCATGGTCTGCAGCGTTTCCTGCTTTTTCCCGTTGCTGACCAGACGACAGATTTCTTCTCTCCGCTCCTTCTGTTCCCGGAAATGATATGCTTTTTCCTCTTCCGTTTCTTTTTCATCTGCACAGAAAAGTTCCGGTGGATCCATATGAAATGCCAGAACACAACAGTTCCGAAGTTTTTCCGCCTTTTCGTACAGGCAGTCAGCTGTCCATGCTCCACTGCACCATCCAACGGCTCTCGGTGTGTCTTCTTTCAAATCATTCCAGATCTGAAATGCCGTATCTTTCACCGACAGATACCCCGCCAGCAGCAGCATACTGATCCGTTCCGTTTTGCTGATGTAACGGATGCCCTTGTATTTTTCCTGAATTTGGCTACAGATGTTTTCTTCCGTTTTTCCATAAACCGCTATGATTCCAAACCTGCACTCTTCCAGTTCTTCTCCAAATACACCACGGAAATTTTTCCGTAAAAGCTCTGTTTCCTGTTTTTCCCGCAAAGCCATTTCCAGCAACTGCTTCGCCGCCGTTTTCCGCGACCAGTCTGCTATCTCTCTTTTCTCCAGTTCACTTCTCACTTTTTTCAGACATGCTTCTACTTCTTCAATCGTAAATGGCTTTAAAAGGTAATCCACGGCATTCACCTGAAAAGCGGAATGGATATAGGAAAAATCATCATATCCTGTCAGAAAAACAATTTTGCATGGATATCCCCGGCGTACGATCGTCTCTGCCAGTTCAATTCCACTCATTCCTGGCATCTGAATATCCGTAATCACAATATCTGCCATATTTTCTTCCAGGCACTCCAGTGCCCTTCTGCCATTGCGCGCGGTAAATACCCTGGAAATCCCGTTCTTTTTCCAGTCAATATAATCCCGCAATGTCTCCAGTTCAATTTCTTCATCTTCTACAAGAAGAACGCGATACATTTTTTCCCTCCTGTTTCCAGTTGCTCCTGCAGTTTTCTTCTTTCTTCTTCTTCTGCTGCTTTTCATTTCTGTCTTTTTACTGCAGAAGTTCAATCATATACGCCTCATACGGCTGTAACTTCCACACTTCTTTTGTGAGGCTTTCTGTATCATTATGAATCAGAACCGTTCCTTTTGTCAAATCATATCGGGCTTTCATCTCTGCCGCGGTATCCCGGAAATTGCAGAGCACAATCAGCTTTTTCTCTCCCAGATTTCTCTCATAAGCAAAAATATCCGGATTTTCTTCCTCAATCAGACGGAAATCCCCATAAACAAGAGTGTCATTTTTCCTACGCAGCGCAATTAGTTTTTGATAGAAATAGAAGAGGGAATCCGGATTTTTTCTGCTGTTTTCCACATTGATCTCCGCGTAATTCTGATTTTCCGCCATCCACGGTGTTCCCGCTGTAAATCCGGCGTGTTTTTCCGCATTCCACTGCATTGGCGTCCGCGCATGGTCCCGGCTGTTCCGTGCAAGATAGGTACGAATTTTTTCTTCCTCCCAGCCTTCTTTTTTACGGTCTTCGGCAAAATTTACAGACTCGATATCCTGATAGTCCTCGATCCGAAGCCCTGACACATTTGTCATACCGATTTCTTCCCCCTGGTAAATATAAGGAGTTCCTTTCATCCCATGGAGAAGGACAGCCAACATTTTTGCTGATTTTTCCCGATACGGTTCCCTGTCATTTCCAAAGCGCGATACGACACGCGGAAAATCATGGTTTCCCCAGAACAGGCTGTTCCATCCTTTTTCTTCCAGTCCCGTCTGCCATTTTTCAAAGAGCTGCTTCAGTTGCGGCAGCGTATACGGTTTCGGATCCCAGTTTCCACTTCGGATGCCGTCGATTCCCATCAGTCAAATTGAAAAATCATACTGAGCTCCTGGCTTTCCGGATCAGAATACTGCTGTGCCATTTCTACCGTAGCACCTCCGGTTTCCCCCACTGTCAGGATCTGTTCTGATTTTCCATACGTATTCTGATTCATTTCCATTAAGTATGTATGAATCTGCTCCGAATGAGTATCATTTCCTCCATGTCCATCTTTTACAATATTGTCAATTGCATCCAGCCGGAAACCACGGATCCCTTTATCCATCCAGAACTGGATCATCCGGTACAGCTCTTTCCGAAGCGACGGATTTTTCCAGTTCAGATCCGGCTGCATTACACTGAAACTGTGATAATAATATTCCTGAACCTCCGGCACCCATTCCCAGGTGCTTCCTCCAAAGAATGCTCCGCCGCCTTCTGGCGGCTGCTCCTTCGTTCCTTCCTTCCAGATGTAAAAATCATGGTATTTACTGTTTCGATCCTTTCTGGCTTCCAGGAACCATGGGTGCAGATGGGAACTATGATTTAAAACAAGATCCATCATGACCACAATTTCCCGCTTTTCACAGGCTGCGATCAGTTCTTCCAGCTCTTCCATTGTGCCCGCTTCTTCCATTACTTTATAATAGTCACTGACATCATATCCATTGTCGTAATTAGGAGAATCGTTAAAAGGCGAAAGCAGATGGCTCCAACACCAAGCTCCTGCAGATAGTCCAGCTTCTGCAGAATCCCTCCAAAATCGCCGATGCCGTCTCCGTTGCTGTCACAGAAGCTTCTGGTGTAAATCTGATATACGGTTAAGCTATGCCACCACTCTCTTTTCATTTTCTGTCCTCTCTTTCTTTTTTCCTATAAGAGCAGTATAATGATATTATCTTATATTTTCTAACTTAATTTTCGTATTTAATGAAAGGATTTTGACTTTTATGAAAAAAGAACGTTCAAAAGAGCTCTTTTCTCCTGAATCTTGTTCCCCTGTTCTTTCTGGCGGAATCCGGGATTTTACCGTGCATGGAACCGAACCTGTTCCGCTCCATATCTATCATCAGGATTATGCGCATGGCGGGCTCTCTGTTCCTTTTCACTGGCATAAAGAATTAGAATGGATCTGGGTTGAAAAAGGTACTCTCACTCTGACACTGAAAACTGAAACCCGGACAATTTCCGAAGGTACTTTTCTTTTCATCAACAGTCACGAACTGCATCAGCTCTGCAGCATTGGAACTACCCCTTCGGTTCACCATGCCCTTGTATTTCTTCCAGAAATTCTCTCATGTGCCTATCTGGATTCCTGTGAAGCAGACTGGATTCGTCCGCTGCTCTCTCATCAACTGCTTCTTCCGGCTTTTCCATTGGAAGAGCTTTCTGCTGCTGAAGCCTCCTCTCAGACACAGAAAACATTTGTACTGACATTATCTGAGCTTTTCCAGGAAATCCTGTATGCATACGATACCAAACCCATCGGCTGGTTTCTTCTGATCAAAAGTGACATGTATCGGATTCTTGCACTTCTGGCGCAATACCAGCTTTTTCTTCATCCGGAACCCCTCTGCACTCGTAAAAAAGAAAGATCTGATCAGTGTAAAAAACTCTTACGTTATATTCAGGATAACTATGATTCCAAAATCCGTCTTTCAGATCTTGCTGCTATACTCAATATGAATCCACAATATTTTTGTCGTTTCTTCAAAACGCACTTTCACACAACGCCTATTTCCTATATCAACCAGTACCGCGTAACCCAAGCCGCAGATCTTCTTACCGGCAGCTCGCTTTCTATCTTGGAAATTGCTCTGGATACCGGATTTGAAAGCCCCAGCTATTTTGCCAGCATTTTCCGCCGGACTTTTGGTATGTCACCGGAAGAATATCGAAAAGCCATGCCCTGACCCGGCAAATTTTTCTGTTCCCTTTTTATATCTACGCAAAGATAAATCACTTTCTTATACAGCGAAACATCAAATTTTTTCCTTCTGAATGCACGACAACACAAATCTCAAAAATTTTTGATTTTTTTTCAAAAAAACACTTGCCAAACTCGTTTTCTTATGATAATATACTACTTGTCGCTGAGCAAAAATCACGGCAGACAAATCAAAAACTTCGGCTCCGTGGTCAAGCGGTTAAGACATCGCCCTTTCACGGCGGTAACACGGGTTCGATTCCCGTCGGAGTCATATGGCGTCGTAGCCAAGTGGTAAGGCAATGGTCTGCAACACCAGTATCCACCGGTTCAAATCCGGTCGACGCCTCTATTTTCCCGGAAACAGATAGTTTCCGGGATTTTTCTTTTTCAAAATTATTTCAAAAAAGCTGCCGGTTCTGTTTGCTTCGGCAGCTTTTTTGAAAATATCATTCTTTTTTAATTTTCTTTTTCTTTCACATAGTCTTCGTACACATACGCCGTTTTTCCCTCATACGAAATCTTGTACCATCCGTTCTCTTTTCCGAGCATTTCCACTTCTTCCCCTGTCGTCAGAGCTCCGATAACCTGGCTTGTGCTGACGTTGGGTTCTGTACGTACATTGACCGGTGAGATACAGGTGACGGTTTTCTTACCCTTCTGCTTTTTCACGCCATCCGAATTATTTTCTGCTTCCAGCGCTCTTTTCTGCTCCTGGCAGGCCGTCTGAAATGTTTCTGTCAGCAGCTCATTGTCCGGGAACTGCAGAGACTCCAGTATTTCCGGCACGATTTGCTGTGTATCGTTGCTGCCGCTTCCTTTTTTCCATATGATCTGATACCCTTCATTCTCCGTTTTCACCCCGCAGAAAAATGCAATCGGAATCTGCAGGGAATTTTTTACCTGGAAACGATAAAAGGAACTCTCGTTATCTTTTCCTTCGTTAGCTGTTTTCACCATAAAATCGCTGATGCTGTTTTCCCCTGTTATTTCATTCGGGTAGAGCAAATTTTCAGCGCTCTCTTCGTCCTCCGGAAAATCCATAAGCGCTACTTTTGCCATTCCTTCCCGATACGATATCTCAAGACTTTCCCCATCTTCCGATATGAAACTACATTGGATTTTCTCATCTCTCATTACATTCCAGCCTTCTGGAAGTGTGATTATAATATTCTGGTATGTAGAAAGAAACTCTTTTTCACCATCTTCTGACTTATCCTGGACATTGGATGCTCTTTCGGAGACAGCCGATGAATTCTCCTTTTCCACCTGCTGGTTGCCACATCCCATTACCACAATAGTTGTCATCAGAAGAACAGCTAAACAGTTTTTTCTGTTTCTCATGTACAATTTCCTTTCTTGACAGTTCCGTCTTTATTTTCTGTCAGAAAATTTCTTTTGCTTATTGTATCACAACTATTTTTGCACTGTAAAGAGTGCGTTCCTTCCCTCCTGCTTTGATTTTCTTTATGCAAAAAAATCTCCAACCAGATTGAGGTTCCCTCCCCCTCAAATCCAGTTGAAGATTTTTTCTTATCTTTTTTATTTTACTTCTGTAAATTCGACCCGGATACTCTCATACTCTCCCAGCACCTGATGCAGGGTCAGCCCCGCACGGTTCCAGGTACGGCCAAGGCGGACTTCCTGGTCCAGGCTGCAGCGGTACAGCTTATCCTCTGCCAGTCCGCACACTTTCGTGTGAACCGGAAGCATATTTCCTTCTGCGTCGGTTTTTACGATCGTGAGCAGTGCACGGCTCTGATCTTTTGCCACAAACTCCCATGCCATGAAATCCTGTTTTTTCAGTCCGGTCAGACGGTAATACAGGCCTTCGTGTGTGAGCTCGTAATATTCATGCATCGCAGCAACCTGCTCTTTTACCATCTCTTTTTCTTCCTCTGAAATCTTATTCAGATCCATCTCATATCCAAAGCTTCCTGCCAGTGCCACATCGCCTCTTGTCCGGAACGGTGTCACACGGCCGGTCTGATGGTTCGGGCATACAGAAACGTGGGAACCAACGGTGCTGATCGGATAGAAGAACGAGCTTCCGTACTGGATGGAAAGACGGTTGATCGCATCGGTATTATCACTGCACCAGATCTGCGGGGAGTAATACATCATACCGGCATCATATCGTCCGCCTCCTCCGCTGCAGCCCTCGAGCAGCAGATCCGGGCATGCGGCAAGGAAACGCTCGAGCAGATCATAAACGCCGAGTACGTAGCGGTGATACAGCTCCCCGTTTCTGTTCTGAGCTGCCACATGGCTGTAAACATCGCAGACGCTGCGGTTCATATCCCATTTGACATAATCAATCTTTGCATCATGAACGATGGTTGTCAGACGCTCCAGCAGATACTCGCGCACATCCTCACGCGTCATATCAAGTACAAGCTGATTTCTGCTGTGGTTCGGCACACGGCCAGGAATTGCAAATGCCCAATCCGGATGTGCACGGTAAAGATCACTGTCCTCGGAAATCATCTCCGGCTCAAACCAGAGACCGAATTTCATGCCCATCTTGTGAATTTTTTCTGCAAGCTGCGCCATGGAGCCGTTCATCTTTTTCTCGTTAACGAACCAGTCACCGAGACCACTGTTATCATCCTCTCGTTTTCCAAACCAGCCATCGTCAAGCACCAGCATCTCAATGCCAAGCTTTTGCGCCTGTTCTGCAATTTTCAGGATTTTTTCTTCGTTGAAATTAAAATAGGTTGCTTCCCAGTTGTTGATCAAAATCGGTCGTTTGGCATGCTTGTATGCGCCACGGCAGATATGCTCGCGGATGATCTCATGATACTGCTGTGACAGTTTGGTAAGGCCGGTTCCGGAATAGCTTAAGATTGCCTGCGGGGTATCGAACGCCTCTCCTTTTTCCAGATGGAAGCAGAAATTGGTCGGATGAATACCCATCTGAAAACGAGTCTGGTTTTTCTGATCCTTCTGTGCTGCCGCAACGAAGTTTCCGCTGTAAACGAGGCATGCGCCGATGCAGGAACCGTGTGTCTCACCCGCACCCTCCTCGCAGAGGATCACAGCCGGATTGTAATGATGGCTCGATGTACCACGGGTGCTTCCGATCTCGACTTTTGCATGCTGCACCGGAATCCGCTCCGCCGTACGCTCCATCGCATGACGACCTGAGAAATAGATCATCTCATAATTTTCATACATCAGATCCATGCTGAATGACAGCATTTTTTCCAGCTCAATCGCCGTTTCTCCGTGATTTTCGAGTCTTGCCGCTCTCGTAATCACATTTTCCTTTTCAAATACACCGTAAAACAGCTTCAGAACAATATCGGAAGCCTTCTCCGTCATTGTAATAACAAGAGTCTCACCTTTTTCTTCCTCTGTATCGTACAGCGCCGGCATTCCCGGAATAGCATAGGAATGATCCAGAATTTCGAACGAATCGAAACGAAAATCTGCTGCAAAGCTGCCGTCCGCGTGGCGGATCTCAATCATATCATCACGGAAATCACCGACACCACTTCCCGGAATTTCCTGCGGAAGTGTATCAAGAGAATATTTCCGGTTAGGGCCTGCTTCCTCCGGATTTCCTGCAAATCCCATATCCGTACAGAAAATCAGACCGGAAAGATTTTCCTCACCGATTTTTTCTCCATAGTAGAGATGCAGAAGCACATTTTTGTCATCTGCGAACATCTGGTAACTGCTGTCTTTTGTCTGGAGGGTAAATAACCGTCCATTTTCACTTACTTTGATTGCCATGGTTTTTTCTCCTTTATCTTATCGCATTTTTTCGGGCTGCTCACACCAAAATCACTTTCTTACATACCCGAACAGCAAGTGTTCCGGTGCTGTGTGAACCGCAACGGCTGCTACTCCGGGCCTTTGATTTCCTACAGCGGCTTGCAGTATCCTGCAAAACACGATATAATTTTACTGATATTTCGGAATCTCATCCTTTGTGACATTCCAGCTTTTCTGATGATTCATTTTGTGAGGTATACTTATGGAAACTTCCTGGACACTTCCCGTCCCAAAGCATAAATTTTCGGATCTTTATCTCTGCTTCTGCGGCTACGAAGCCTGCCAGCCGTTCCACAGCTACGGCCCGGCTGTCCGCCCCAATTACGTGATCCACTATATTATTTCCGGGAAAGGCATTTTTACCATCGGAAACCGCACTTACCGCTTAACCGCCGGACAGGGCTTTTTCCTGATGCCAAATGTCCGCACCTACTATGAAGCCGATGCGGATGATCCCTGGACCTATCTCTGGATCGGTTTTGACGGCGAAAAAGCTGCCTCTTATGTACAGGAACTCGGTCTTTCCGAGGAGCACCCTGTCTACCAGTGCAGTTTTTCCGGTGAACTGCAGTCCCTCCTGTTTCAGATGCAGAAGCACAATACCTATGACACCTCTGACCAGTATCTTCTGGAAGGCTGTCTGTACCAGTTTTTCTCAATTCTTTCCCGCGAAATCACGCTTGCCGATCCTTCTGCACGGGAGATCGGCAATCTTTACGTGGAAAAAGCCGTTGAGTTTATCCGAAATAATTATTCCAATGAAATTCTTGTCTCGGATATTGCCAGATATGTATGCATCAACCGGAGTTACCTTTATACCCTGTTTCAGAAATATCTCCATACCTCACCGCAGGACTATCTTTCTTCCTGCCGGATCACGCGTGCGCTTGAGCTTTTATCATATACGGATCTCCCCATCGAAACGGTCGCTTTTTCCTGTGGTTACCGGAATGCCGAAGTTTTTACCAAAGCCTTCCGCCAGAAGCAGGGCATGACGCCAAGCGCCTATCGGAAAAAGTTCCGCCTTGACACGACTCCTGACTCTGCACATGTTCCGTGATCTGTCTGATTTTATTATAACGAAATCTTTCTTCCATGAACAGGAAGAAATGTTATGGAAAACCGTCAAAATGTTAGATGGCGTTTCTTAATGGCTACAGACATCAAAAAAGCGATACAGTTATGATTTCTCATTTCTGTATCGCTTCTTCATCTTAGCTCCCCGATGGCTCGACCAACAACCTCCGTTATACAGCCGAATGCTCTACCATGAGCTATCGAGGAATACCTCAGGAATCTTTTCCTGACAATCGTTACTATAACACAATCTTTTTCGAAAAACAAGTATTTTGCGGAAAATAATTACAAAAAGCCACCGGATCTCTCCGATGGCCTTTCTGATATACCTTCAAAACCGCACATACTTTACATCTATCATTCCATTTCTGTGAACACAACCAATTAGGTCAAGCCCTCGACCGATTAGTAACAGTCAGCTCCATGCCTTACGGCACTTCCACCTCTGCCCTATCTACCTCGTCGTCTTCAAGGGGTCTTACTTCTTTCGAATGGGATATCTCATCTTGAGGGGGGCTTCACGCTTAGATGCCTTCAGCGTTTATCCCTTCCCGACTTGGCTACCCGGCCGTGAACCTGGCGGTTCAACCGGTACACCAGAGGTCAGTCCATCCCG
>ENA-OQIO01000015-OQIO01000015.1-human-gut-metagenome-genome-assembly--contig:-NODE-15-length-73162-cov-3.493530_pt1 | contig 73162 bp, 71 predicted proteins | sample MGYA00242573_ERZ504737 | MGnify/ENA primary metagenome ERZ504737 (study PRJEB26092, sample SAMD00036203) | human gut metagenome | host: Homo sapiens | study: EMG produced TPA metagenomics assembly of...
CTCACAGTATGAGAATAAGAAGAAAGCAATGTATCAGGCTGCGCATTATGAGATGGTCGCAGGGGCAATGGTTGTGAAAAAAAGGTCATGAGATCAATCCTGATTTTAAGATTGGATGTATGTGTTCCTTTGTTCCGTTTTACCCATATTCCTGTGATCCGGATGATATTATGACTGCCACAGAGTGCATGCATGAGAGATTCTATTTCGCAGATGTGCAGATTCGTGGTCATTACCCGGCATTTGCAAAGAAGGAATGGGAACGTGAGGGCACAAAGCCGGAGATGCTGCCGGAGGATGAGCAGATTTTGGCAGAGGGAAAATGTGATTATCTTGGATTTAGCTATTATATGACAAATGCTGTAAAAGCAGATGTGAAAAAAGATACCGCAGAGTCTTTGGATGGAAGCTCTCCATATTCCATTGCAAATCCTTATGTCAAAGCAAGTGACTGGGGATGGCAGATTGATCCTGTAGGACTGCGCTATGCGCTGGTGACTTTGTATGAGCGTTATGAAGTGCCACTTTTTATTGTGGAAAACGGATTTGGTGCGATTGATGTTCTGAAAGAGGATAAAACCTGTGATGATGAGTACAGAATCGAATATCTTCGTGCCCATATCAGTGAGATGAAAAAAGCAGTGGAAATGGATGGTGTGGATTTGATGGGATATACGCCATGGGGCTGCATTGATCTGGTTTCCTTTACAACGGGAGAGTTAAAGAAGCGTTATGGATTTATCTATGTAGATAAAAATGATGATGGAAGCGGAAGTGGCAAAAGATACAAAAAGAAATCCTTTGACTGGTACAAAAATGTGATCAGGACGAATGGAGAAGAATTATAAAGAAATATGATTTTTTTGTTTTGCGGGGCTGTCGTGTCAAAAAGACCGACAGTCCCGTGATTTTTTGGAGTATCAGATGCGGAGCATAATTTTTGCAGAGAATATTCCGTCTTCGTGTGTGAAACTGCAGGCACCGCCATTTTTTTCTACGGTATGGCGGATGGATTCAATTCCGATTCCACTTCCTGCACGTTTGGAGGATTGGAAAATATTGTTTTTTTGCTGTATTTTGCCATCGAAGGTGTTCTCCACATGAATCAGAAGCAGATGATTATGGTGGGGATAAATCTCCACATTAATCTTTCTGCGGGCGGGTACTGTTTTCACACTTGCCTGGATGGCGTTTTCCAGCAGATTGGAGAACACAAGGCACAGATCTATCTCATCTATGGAAAGATCAGCAGGCAGGGAAACCATTGCATGAAAAGGAATGTTCTCTCTCTGGGCAAGGGTGGAATAATATCCGAAAACACTGTCAACAGCCTGATTTTCACAGAAATGCAGGTTATAGTCAGAGATTTTGCCGATTGCAGCGGAGAGATATTTTTAATTTTTCCATATCACCCTGTTCTGCCAGAGAGGATAACTGCACAAAGTGATGCCGGATATCGTGACGCGCCTGTCTGGCTTCTTCAATAGCCATGCAGAGATTCTCGTATCTTTCCTGCTGAAGAGTAAGAAAATGGTTCTCCTGCTGAAGTCTGGCATTTCTGTTCAGACTGACTGCCATCATAAGAAACATGGCATAAAACAGGAGCAGGATTATGAGCAGTACAAGACTGAAAACAATATAGCACTGCAGGACCCGTCCGGTATATAAAGTATTGCGGTATTTAGGAATCATAAAAAGATTCACTCCGATGAAGATTACCGGAAGAATCCAGAATACGTACCAGGTCTGGGCAAAGTTCTCGTCTGTGATCATTGTCTGTACACAGTGGCGGGCAGGATACCAGGCTGCCAGAACAAAAAGCAGACAGATCACGTTATAGAAAATCCCGGCACCGGTGTGAAACCACAGTTCATTTTCTGTAATATGCAGGTCTGCGGTCATAAGTGCATTAACTGCCCGGGACAAACTTTTGACACATGTAAAAACTGCGAAGACTGCAAGAAAAATACTGACAGATTTCCAGATAGAGATTTTCAGTGTTTTGTGATAAATGAGCATAATCACAGGCAGCAGAGGAAACAGGAACCATCTGGTGGGGATTTGCAGGGCACAGCAAACCGCTCCTCCCAAAATACAGATTCCCAGAAGAAGAGGAAGAAGCCATGCTGTCAGCTTAAGCGGTGTCTGTCTCAGATAGCTTTTTACAGGCAGATATGCCAGCAGTATGCCGGGAATGATTACGGAAAGTTCAAGTACAGGGCGAAGTATGTCAGTCATTTCAGGACCTCCTTTGGAACAGAAATTCCATAAATGTCTGTCTGGCGTTTTTGAGAAGCTTCCTGCTCACCGGGATATTACTTCCGTTATCAAGGCGAAAGCCTGTTCCGTCAAAATCAACTGCATGCTCAAGATTGATCACAACGCCACGGTTACACTGATAGAAACGTGAGTCCATTTTCAGGGAGGTTATAAAGGAATCGAAGGACTGACGGGTGACCAGTTCCCTTTCACCGGCAGTGTGGATGTGGATCATATGGGAAAAATGCTCTGCGTAGATTATTTTCCGGAAGGGAATCTGAATATTACTGCCGTTTACCTTTACATCTATGTATTTCCCGGAATCCGGGATGCGGGAAAGGATTTCATCTGCCAGTGTGGAAATATCATTTTCACTGTAGGGCTTTACAAGATAGTGGAGAGCCCGGACCTGAAATCCCTCTAATGCATGGTCGGTAGAAGTTGTTGTAAAGACTAGCAGACAGTCAGTATCTGACCTGCGAAGTTCTTTTGCTGTATCAATCCCGTTAGAACCATTCATATAAATATCCAGAAACACCACAGTGAACGGACATTCCTTTGCTGCTGTGAGGAAAGTTTCTCCATTTTCATATTCAAATATATCTACATGGACATTACGTCTGGAAAACTGAGATTCCAGTCTGGTTCGCAACAGTGTCCTTTCTTCTGAAATATCATCAACAATTGCAATTCTCATAGTAAATCTTCCTTTGTTTATAAAATGATGTTAGGGTCAAAAGGCATTTTGCCCCTAACTTGATATCTACGAATTGCTTCGCTGCAAAGCAGCTCCCGCAATTTTCATAAAATTCTGCTATAAGTATATCACAAAACAATACCATAGATTTACAATTCGTGTCATTTTCTGTCGTTTCGTGACAGAATTATTGAAAAAAATTACGACTTTTTTATAATGAGGATAACAAATGGGAGTACATCAAATGGAAGAGGAGGGATGTCGTGTATTGTATTGCCATATTGACTGATCAGGAACAGGAAGGACAGAACTGTGCGGAATATATCAGGAATTACTGTACAGAAAAGAAAGTTTTTTCCATTGATTGAAATCTATCAGAATCAGGAACAGTTTTTTGGGCGGATACGAAAAACAGTACCGGCAGTGGTGTTTCTTGCATTGCCAGGTGTGTCCGGGCTGAATGCGGCAGAACATCTCCGTTCCCTGTATCCGAAATGTGGGATTATCTGGTGCAGTGATCTTGATTTTTCGCTTCATGCGTTCAGGATGCGGATAGAATATTTTTTTATGAAACCTGTGGAAGAGCAGAAAATAAAAGAAGGACTCTCCATCTGGTTTGAACGCAGAAATGTAATATGATAAAAACACTCAGGAGGAAAACAATTATGAAGAAAAGAGCTTTAATTCTTGCAATGATCGCTTTTATAGCAGCTACAACATCTGAACCGTCAATAAATATGGTACGTGCAGAGGAAACACAGGTAGAAGAAACACAGACAGAGGAAAATGCAGGTCAGACATCAGAACTGCCTATAAAGACACTTACACCGAGGTTATGGATGTGAATCCTTATATGGCAGCAAGTGATTCCAATATTCATCATGACTGCTATAATACAGATTCAACAGATGAGGTATTGCCTGTTGATATTTATTCTGAGATCAATGTTTCTTATGAAAAAGTTAATCCCAATGCTTCCCCGGCAGTCTTTTTTGATTCCTATGGACATTCTGTGGTTCCGCTTCTGGGTGGCCTGGCAATCCGTGATATTAATGCAGATGAGGCACAGACCTTGGGCTATTTTTCACCAAAACAGCATGACAATGGAAGTTATCTGATACAGAGTTCATATTCTTTTGTAGATGAGAGCAATCGCATTGTGTGTCCGACGAACGATAATCGGGTACTTATGCTTAAGGCTACAGATGAGGAGGGAAATGTACTTCCGGAATTTGAGAAAGTGCTGGATATTGATATTAAAGCCGCAGCAGAGGCTGCACTTGGAAAAACACTGGATCAGAATCTGTTATCTGTAGTTTTTGATTATGAGGGAAATCTCTGGTTTGCAACAGGAGGCTTCCGCATTTATCCTGACAGAAAACAGCAGGGAACCTTTGGCTATGTTTCACGTGCAGCTATCGATAAGATCTTGAATGGAGAAGATGTGGATCTGTCAGATGCAGTGTTTGTATATGAACTGGAACCGGGAGAGGGTGCAGAGAATGGTATTGCGGCATCTAAGGAGGGTGCGGTCATTCTGACAAATCTGAAGTGTTATCTGCTCCAGGCAGATAATGGTGTGAAAAAAGTCTGGGAAACTTCCTATAAAAGTGTGGGTGCTAAGGAAAGCAAAGAAGGCGATGAGACGACAGGTGGCGGTCTTGCATGGGGAGGTGGATGTTCCCCGTCTCTGACCAAAGATCTGGTTATGTTTACAGATAATCAGGATCCGGTAAATCTTATTGCGGTGGATATGAAAACAGGAGAACAGGTTGCGAGCATGCCTGTTATAGATGAGCTTCCGGAAGGTACACAGGTGTCTGTGGAAAATTCTGCAATTGTATATGATGATGGAGAGGGAACAGTAAGCACGATCGTATGTAACTGGTTTGGTGCAGGAAGTGCGAAGCTTGGAGAAGCAGATAATGATTCCTCAATACAAAGCTATGAGAATATTTATGATGTGGGCTGGCTGAGACAGGGCAATAAAATGATCGCGCCGGGTATAGAACGTGTGGATACAGTTAAGACGGAGGACGGATATGAGATGAAGAGTATCTGGTGCAGAAGTGATCTGTCTGACACTTCCATGATGAAGCTGTCCACTGCAACAGGATATATTTACGGATATGTTCAGGATATGGAAACTGGTATGTGGCAGTATATCATGCTTGATTTTGAGACAGGCGAGACTGCATTTACCATGGATATTTCTGACAAACCGGGATACAACAACATGGCTATCGGTATGTATGCGGGAAACAGCGGAAATGCACTCTATTGTCCGACCGGCTATCTGGAACTTCTGAGACTGCAGGACAGGTTTGTATATCTGCCGGAAATGCCTTACCGCAAGGTGGATCTGGATCAGGCAATGCGCAATGTGTTAAGTCAGGAGAAATTTGCGGCAGACGGCGGCCAGGGAGATGTGGAAGGATGGCTGAATACGATCACAATTGAGAACGTACATCCGAATACGACCGTTGCAATACGTATGAAAGGAATCTCAGGGGAAACAGGTTCTTTGAAGCTGTATGCATATGGTACAGACGGTACCCTGAAGGAAGTTCCGGAAGAGAAATGGCATATCCAGACAGAAGATGGTGAAACACCGGATACGCTGACAGAAGATGTACTGTATGAGGTACACATGACTGTGGAAGACGGCGGCGATTTTGACCTCAGTGAAACGGAAAAAGAAATTAAGATATCTGCTGTTCTGGGTGCCTAATCAGATTTGAATATCTACATTATAGCACATTTTGATATGGAGCTTATACGTTGTAAATATAATTTGGTACACTAAATATACCAAAAGTCATAATCATCAAAGGGAGAAATCTTTGTGAAGAAAAAGTTATTAGCCGGTATTCTTACACTGGCATTGTGTTCCACCAATATACTTCCTCAGACTGTATTTGCAGAAGAATTTACTTCTGGGAATCCTGAGGAAGTGTCTGAGGAAGAAACTCCTGAAGTTTTTACCGATGAAAATCAGGAGTCAGCAGGAGAAACAGAAGAAGAATTATCTGTATTTTCAGAGGGTACATCTGAATTTGAGGATAATAATAACGAAACAAATAAGCCAAATGAAGAATCAAAGATTGTAAATGTCGATCTAACAAGCGACTCTAATATCATAGATAGTGTTTATACCATAACTTCTGGTGATACAGCTTACAGATTTACCAGTAATGGTACGGAAACTTCAAATCGAATTACGATTTCTGATACTATTACCGCGGCAAAGTCCATCTGTATTTATCTGGAAAATGTAAACATCAAGACCAGTGAAGGTCCTGCATTATTAATTCCAAAGAATCTTAACGCAGAGGTACATATATATTTAGAGGGTGAAAATGTTCTTGAAACAAGCAATCAGGATTCAGCAGCTTTGCAGAAAGAGAACACTTCTAAACTTATAATAGACAATGTTCCAAACTCTGCTGGAAGTTTGACTGCCACAGCCATGGACACTTACATTTCCACCGAGACTGGCGGAAAGTGGGTTCTGGCATGGGGCGCAGGCATTGGCGGTGGTGCTAAGCAAAAAGGCTCTAACATTACTATTAATGGAGGAATCATAACGGCATCTTCTGCAGTCGGAGCTGGCATTGGCGGCGGGAAAAATCAAATGGGTTCTAACATTTTTATCAATGGAGGAACCATAACGGCATCTTCTAGCATCGGAGCAGGCATTGGTGGCGGTGGATATAAGGGAGGCGATGGTGAGAAGATTACTATCAATGGGGGAATAATAACGGCAAAGTCCGGTAACGGAGCAGGCATTGGTGGCGGTGAGCAATGTTGTGGTTCTAAAATTACCATTGAGAATGGATTCGTAACGGCAGATTCTGCATTTGGAGCAGGCATTGGCGGCGGCGGAAATGGCTGTGGTTCTAATATTACTATCAATAAAGGAACAATAACAGCAGATTCTTCATCGGAGCAGGCATTGGCGGCGGCTATTTGAAAAATGGTAACGATATTACTATTTCCAATAGTTTAGTATCAGCATCTTCTTTATACGGAGATGCTATTGGCGGAGGTGGTAAGAGCAGTAGCATTAGCTCTAAGATTACTATTTCCGGTGGTTCTGTAAAAGCTGCCAAATTGGGTTGCCAACCCCAAAATGATTCAAAGAAGGATGTTTACCGTTGTACTATTGAAAATCCCGAAAAGGCGAACGTAACAATCAAGACTAGAAGAGATCTAATATGGGAAGGGGAGTCTGTAAACCATTCCTCTCTCGACCCTGATGATACTAATCTGTATGTTTGGCTGCCCAAACCCGAAGACGCTTCTGAAAACAGCTATTATACGATTACACTTAAGCCAGAAACCAGTTCAGGATTTCGAACACGGAATTATTCGTTCGACACCGATACTAAAACATTTAAAACCTGGCAAGCTGTCAATGATTTCGATTTTAAGTCCCCTGAAAATACTACTTACGATGCAAACCTAAAGAAGCCTCATTAGAGTTAAATTTAAACCTACACCCGAAAATAACAGAAACAATCTCATTGAATTATTATGAAGGTAATTACAATGATATCAATGACAGCACCCAACCACTCAATACTCTCCCTGTAAATGCAGGCACATATACCGTAAAAGCTAAGATAGCGGCAAGTGAATCCTATTTTGCACATAATGGATTAGAAAGTCCAGAATGGACATTTACTATTGAAAAAGCCCCTGTAGCACCAGGAGCAGATTTTAATAAAACTACTATATTCGTGCCATGGTCCAGTAAAAGGATCAGCGACATTACCAGACCTTTTTCAACTGACTGGAAATGGGATACAGATGTTGATCAGGAATTGCAAGTTGAAACCCCCATTAAAGCGACCGCAATTTACAAAGGCGCCGATAAGGGAAATTACGAAAAAGAAACTATCACTTACACAATCATCAGAAACGAATGTGAACACAAAAATACCGTAGGACGCTACTACTCCTCTCCTTCCTGTACTTCAAACGGTTACAGTGGAGATACTTATTGTAACGACTGCGAAAGAACCATCTATTACGGCTCCACGATTCCTGCATACGGACACGACTATGACGCAGGTGTTATTATTACAGAACCAACTGCTGAAACTGACGGGATTGTAATTTATACCTGTAAACGATGCAAACATCAGGATACAAAAAATTTCGGCAAACTTGGTGATGGAGAGCCTTACATTGAAGGCAGTTTCCAGAAGAAAGGCTGGGATGCAGTCAATCATCTGATCAGGACTTCCAAAGAAAAAGATACCATTTCCATTACCCTGAACGGTTCCAGGACACTTCCTGATTCTGTTTTATCCGGGATAAAAGGAAAAGATATTACCCTGAATCTCGATATGGAAGATGGTTTCATCTGGAAGATTAATGGTACTTCCATTACAACAGAAACACCTGCAGATACCGATCTTTCTGTTACAAACACAGCAAAACATATCCCAGCAGCGTTATACAGCCTGATCTCCACAAACCAGAATGATTTCGGTTTCCATCTTGGAAGAAACGGAGCTTTCGATTTCCCGGCTGTGCTTTCCGTAAAGGCAGATGCCTCCTGTGCAGGACTTATGGCAAATCTGTTCTGGTATGATGCTGAGAACAAGGTTCTTCGGTGTATCCAGACCGCAACTGTAAGCGAGGCATTTGAGGACAGCATTCCATATGCTGACTTTACCCTTTCCAAAGGACAGGATTATTTCATAGCATTTGGTACAGAATCTCTCAACGGCAGAGTCATTCATACAGACGGAAGTATCACAGATGAAAACGGTGCATACCTGCGACCTGCCAACACAGAGATTTCCAGCCACTCCATTGACAGAAACAAGCTTACTGTCAAACTTGCCAAAGGATGTGCCGGTGCTCAGGGTTATGACTTCGTGATCAGCAGGAAATCAGATATGCTCCAGACCGGTAAATTCAGCAAAACAATTTCCTCAACCGGCAAGCCACAGGCATCTTTCAGATATCTGGCAAAAGGTACCTGGTATGTGGCAGCCCGAAGCTGGGTTCTGGATGCACAGGGCAATAAGGTCTATGGTTCCTGGACAAAGGTTAAAAAGATCAAGATCACAGTTGTCACACCACAGCAGCCAAAGATCAGGGATATCACTGTAAAAGGAAACACAGTGACTGTTACTTACACAAAATGTAAAAATGCCACAGGTTATGAGATTCTGCTCGGAACCAAATACAAGACCTCCGCAGGAGAGAAGTATCCGGTTAAGAAATATGTGAAACGTACAGAAGGCAAAAATACCGTAACTGTAACCTTTACAAACGTAAAGAAAGGTACCTGGTATGTGACAGTGCGATCCTGGAATAGAACCTCCAAGAACAAGTCCAGAGTTTACAGTCCATATTCCACAATGAAGAAATTTGCTGTATGATTTTTTCGTAACTGAATAAACTGATACTAAAGAAAACAAGAGGTGCTGCTAAACGGCAGTACCTCTTTTCGGTACAGAAATGATTACCGGAGTAAGCAGAATGATCATATTATCCAGGAGGGCAGATTTATGTGGGGATTTATAGTGGCATTGATTTCAGGGGCACTGATGAGCATTCAGGGTGTTTTTAATACGGAGGTGACAAAGCAGACCAGCCTCTGGGTATCAACCGGATGGGTACAGCTGTCGGCTTTTGCAGTCTGCGTTCTTGCCTGGCTTTTTACAGGACGGGAAAGTGTGGCTGCACTCTGGCAGGTGGACAATAAATATACACTTCTTGGCGGAGTGATCGGAGCGTTTATTACCATTACAGTAATCCAGAGTATGGGAGCCCTTGGACCTGCCAGGGCAGCAATGCTGATCGTTATTTCGCAGCTGGCAGTTGCTTATGTAATTGAATTATTTGGATTGTTTGGGGTAGATAAAGAACCCTTTGAATGGCGCAAAATCCTTGGATTGCTGATCGCGATTTCCGGAATTGTTATATTTAAGTGGCAAAAATAAGAGTTTACTATTGTAAAATCATTAAGATTTCGTTACAATAAGGGTGGCATTATGGACAGGGGGACTCTTACTCTGAGAAATAAGAGGAGGACCCTTATGACAAAAATAAAAAACAGGTGTTGTTATACTGTGACACTGATATTATGTGGAGCTTTGTTTCTTACAGGACTGACAGGATGTAAGAGCAGAGAGGCACAGTTTCTGATAGATGGATTGCAGGAAGCAAAGGCAGAGGTGGATGCGGAGTCATCAGAAGAGAAAACATCAGGACAGAAGTCGAAGAAAGATACAGCTGAGAAGAAAGCTGATACAGAAGACCGACAGAATGATGATGGCAGTTCTGCAGAGTCCCGGAAAAAACAGGCAGAATCAGATGGTTCAGATGCAGGTAATGGGACAGGAAGTGATTCCGGGAAACATACTTCAGATGCTGATATAGATAATGGGTCAGAAGCAGTTTCTGATAAGGAAATGCAGCAGGCGATGATCTATGTTGATGTCTGCGGAGCAGTTGCGAATCCGGGAGTTTTTCAGCTGGCAGCCGGGAGCCGGGTGTTTCAGGCGATTGAGGCGGCGGGAGGATATCTTCCCGAGGCAGCTCTAACCTGTGTAAACCGTGCAGGAGTTCTGACAGACGGACAGCAGCTCTATATTCTCACACAGGAAGAGATGGAGCGGCAGGGGCTGGATCCGGCAGAGATGTTCGGGGCATCAGATGGACAGATGAATGGAAGTGCCGGGACAGGACAGAACACGGGGATGACCGCTCAGGTTCAGCAGGATAACAGGATCAACATAAATACAGCAGATGAAGCTCAGCTTACTACGCTGACGGGGATCGGTGCAACACGTGCACAGGCGATCATTGCCTACAGAGAAGAGAACGGGCCATTTGCTGCGATAGAGGATATTATGAATGTACAGGGTATCAAAGAAGGTACTTTTGCAAAGATAAAAGATGAGATAGTAGTAGGATAAGGAGAACCGAATGAGCAGGAAAGTTTTGGTAGTAGATGATGAGAAACTGATCGTAAAAGGAATCCGTTTTAGTCTGGAACAGGATGGTATGGAGGTAGACTGCGCTTATGATGGAGAAGAGGCAGTAGAGAAAGCAAAAGATAAAAAATATGATATTATCCTTCTGGATCTGATGCTGCCGAAGATGGACGGGCTGGAAGTATGCCAGCAGATCCGCGAATTTTCCAATGTGCCGATCGTGATGCTGACAGCTAAGGGTGAGGATATGGATAAGATCCTTGGTCTTGAATATGGTGCGGATGATTATATCACCAAACCGTTCAATATCCTGGAAGTTAAGGCACGTATCAAAGCGATCATGCGCCGTGCGGGAAGCGACCACGAGGAGAAAGAAAAGGCAAAGAGCATTCAGGTGGGCGATCTTCGTATGGACTGTGAAGGCAGACGTGTATTTATTGCAGGTAAAGAGATTAATCTGACAGCAAAGGAATTTGATGTACTGGAGCTTCTGGTATTTAATCCGAATAAGGTTTACAGTCGTGAGAACCTGCTGAACATTGTATGGGGATATGAGTATCCGGGTGATGTGCGTACTGTGGATGTACATATCCGCCGTCTCCGTGAGAAGATTGAAACCAATCCAAGTGAACCGAAGTATGTACACACCAAATGGGGCGTTGGATATTATTTCCAGGCTCAATAAAAAGAACGCATGAAACAGGCAGACCACATTTATGAAACAAAGATCATAAAATGTGGTCTGTTTTTTTGTGCAGATAAAAAGCATTCTGCTATTTTCTGTTTTTTATTTTATCTGTAATTATGATGTATCCATGTACAAGAAGATCAGTCACAATCAGTGCTGCCACTGACAATATCAGCATTCTTTTACCCCAAATTCGTAAAAAGCAGCAAAACCGGCAAGTGTCCAGTAAACTCCGATATGTACGGCATACATCTTTGAAATCTGTTTTGAGTAATAACACAGTTTATTATATCCGAATTTCCATTTTTCCATCATTGGCATGATACGAAATGCAGCTGCAAACACAAATATGATACTGCAGAAACTTCCGAGTACCTTTGCAAGCCCCGGGATTCTGTATTGTTCGATCATATAATTAAAGAATCCTTCAATGCCCGGATGTAGTACAATGCAGCATATAAACCATACCGCCGCAGTAATCCCACATATGATCCCGCTTTCTTTATAAAAGTTTCCTTTTTCATCTTCAGGGATTCTTCTGAGCACTTTTCCAAAAACATATCCAAGAAATACATAACTCAAATATGGGAAGAAGCAGAAGCTGGTTTCACCTTTTCCACCGAAAGTCATATCCAGGATCCAGTTAATTGCCGGATCATCAGAAACCAGCAACTTTGTAAATGGTGATATGATTCCGACTATTACAGCACTTATGACATATCCCCTTAAGCTTACATTTAATTTCCTGTAGACCGCAAGCACCAGATAGCACATACCGGCTATAAAGAATATATTTACGAATGTAAGCATGGAATAAAGATTTGCGTCATATAATTCTCTGCTGCCTGCAGCTTCAACTGTAATGGAATTTCTTATATTAAAACTGATTGTCATTACAGCTGCATAGCATAAATTGCTTAATCCCTGATAGAATAACAGCTTTATGCCGTTTTAACCATATCTTTGGGCTGGGAATGGCGTGTGAAAGCACTTCCGAATCCCATGGTAAACAGATATAGGCAGGCACCTGTCGGCATGAAGAGCGCAAACAGAATCTTATGTACATTTGATTCGGCTGCTGCGACACCACCTATTGTCTGAAATGAATGTATAAATACTATCATGATCAACAGGAAACCCTTTACCAGATCAAGTTCCCTCTGACGTCCTGTATTCACTTCTTTTTCTTTCAAAGAAAACATACTTACCTCCTCCTTTATCCGGATATTTTCAGTGAGAACGGAACACTTATCTTTTGTCACTGATATCATATGGACAGTGTAGCACAGGCAGAATCATAGCACAATCATAATATTCCTGACATTGTACACACACCACGTACATTACTGTTTACTCCGTTCTCAGTAACGTAGCCAAAATTCATTCCAAATTGTCTGCTGCAATGGAATTTTGGCTTGTATGTCTCGGGATAGTGGTGCGTAAACAGTAACAATTATTCAGTTTGATTCAGTTTAGTTTGGTTTACATCTGAGATGGTTTAGTATTGAACAAAGCTGATAAAAATTAGACAAACAAAACAAACATCTATAGAGGAAAATGATAAAAAATTAGAAAATTTCTATAAATGCGCTTGTGAAAATGACGAAAAAGGCATATAATTAACGTTACAATATGTAAAGAGTGCAATAAAAAAGAAAAAACAGGTATAAGGAGGGTGCGAAATGCTAGATCAGTCATTTTATCAGAAAGCGGATGAGATCATTGCTTTCTATGGTAAAAAGCCGGCATCACTGATTCCGATCATGCAGGATATTCAGGGGGTGTACAGATATCTCCCGGAAGAATTGCTTACATATGTTGCGGAGCAGATCGGTGTGACAGAAGCGAAAGCGTTCAGTGTTGCCACATTTTATGAGAATTTCTCATTTGATGCGAAAGGTAAATATGTGATCAAGGTCTGTGACGGAACAGCCTGTCATGTAAGAAAATCAATACCGGTTCTGGAGGAACTTTATAAGAAACTGGGGCTGTCAAAGACAAAGAAGACGACAGACGATATGATGTTTACTGTGGAAACAGTTTCCTGTCTTGGTGCCTGCGGACTTGCACCGACTATGATGGTCAATGAAGAGGTATATCCGAGAATGACTCCGGAGAAGGCAGATGAGCTGATTGATAAACTGAGAGGGGGCGAACAGGGATGATCCAGAATAAGGAAGTATTGGAGCAGATCAGAGAAGAAGCTGTGAAAGAACTTAATTCTTATGACTGTCGTATTCTTGTCTGTTCAGGTACCGGATGTGTGGCAACCGGTTCTCAGAAAATCTATGAGAAATTCATGGAGATTGCCAAAGATGCTCCGGGAGTTACCATTGAGTTTGGACCTCATGACAAAGATGCACATGTAGGTGTAAAGAAAACAGGATGTCAGGGTGTCTGTGAACTTGGACCACTGGTTCGTATCCAGAAGGGTGACGATGTGATCCAGTACACGAAGGTTCAGATCGAAGACTGCCAGGAGATTTTTGAGAAGAGTGTTCAGGGTAATGAGACTATCGAGAGACTGCTTTACCAGAAAGGCGGAAAAGTGAGCCGCGGACCGGAAGATATTCCGTTTATCGCGAAACAGACCCGTATTGTTCTGAAAAACTGTGGTAAGTTTGATGCAGAATCTCTGAATGAGTACATAGCAAGCGGTGGTTTTCAGGCTCTGGAGAAAGCAATGTTTGAGATGGATCCGGATCTGGTTATTGATCAGGTTGATAAATCCGGTATCCGCGGACGTGGCGGCGGCGGTTTCCCGGCAGGTAAGAAATGGATTCAGGTAGCACGTCAGGCTGATCCTGTTCATTATGTAGTTTGTAACGGTGATGAGGGTGACCCGGGAGCATTCATGGATGGTTCTGTAATGGAAGGTGATCCTTACCGTCTGATCGAAGGTATGATGCTTGCAGCTTACGCAGTAAGAGCACAGCATGGTTATATTTATGTACGTGCGGAGTATCCCCAGTCAGTAGCACGACTGAAACACGCTATCGCAGTTCTGGAAGAAGTGGGACTGTTAGGCGATGATATCCTTGGAACAGGATTCTCCTTCCATATGCATATCAATCGTGGTGCAGGTGCTTTCGTATGTGGTGAAGGTTCTGCCCTGACTGCATCTATCGAAGGAAGCAGAGGTATGCCCCGTGTAAAACCGCCACGTACGGTTGAGCAGGGACTTTGGGCGAAACCTACTGTTCTGAATAACGTAGAAACTTATGCAAATATTCCGGAGATCATTCTCAAAGGTGCAGACTGGTACAGAAGTATCGGTACAGAAGGTTCTCCTGGAACAAAGACCTTCTCACTGACAGGTTCTATTGAGAATACAGGTCTGATCGAGGTTCCGATGGGAACAACTTTAAGGGAAATTATCTTTGATATCGGCGGAGGACTGAAATCCGGTGCTGCGTTTAAGGCTGTTCAGATCGGCGGACCATCCGGTGGATGTCTGACAGAAGAACATCTGGATGTACCCCTTGATTTTGACTCTGTTAAGAAATACGGTGCGATCGTTGGTTCCGGTGGTCTGGTTGTTATGGATGAACATACCTGTATGGTAGAGGTTGCACGTTTCTTTATGGGCTTTACCCAGAGAGAATCCTGCGGTAAATGTGGTCCCTGCCGTATCGGTACCAAGCGTATGCTTGAGATCCTTGAGAGGATCGTAGACGGAAAGGGTGAAGTAGAGGATCTGGATAAACTGGAGCATCTTGGAAACTTCATCAAGGACCGTTCACTCTGCGGACTTGGAAAGAGTGCACCGCTTCCTGTACTTTCCACATTAAGGAACTTCAGAGATGAATATGTAGAGCATATCGTTGATAAAAAGTGCGCGGCTCATGTATGTAAGGCAATGCGTTCTTATGTGATTGATCCTGAGAAATGTAAAGGATGTACCAAGTGTGCGAGAAACTGCCCGGTTGGTGCTATCACAGGAAATAAGAAAGAGCCTCACAGCATTGATACCTCCAAGTGTATTAAGTGCGGAACATGTCTGGAAAATTGTGTATTCGGTGCAATTTCTGTGAATTAAGGAGGGTGAAAAGATGATTCATTTGACAATAGATGGAATTCCTGCAGAGGTAGAGAAAGGTACGACTATTCTGCAGGCTGCCAGACAGATCGGAGTGGAGATTCCTACACTCTGCTATCTGGAAGATGTATTGCCGGATGGTTCCTGTCGTTTGTGCGTGGTAGAAGTAACAAACAACGGAAGAACCAAATTTGATACGGCATGTACACTTCGCTGCTCAGAAGGTGATGAAGTACAGACAATGTCAGAGAAGGTAGTTGCATATCGTAAAGATACACTGGATCTCCTTCTTTCTGACCACCGTGTACACTGCTTCTCCTGCGAGGCAAACGGCGACTGTAAATTACAGGATTACTGTTTTGAATATGGTGTAACTGAGACAAGCTATCCTGGTGAAATGAAGGATATGCCGATTGATGATACCAATAAATTCTTTACCTATGATCCAAGCCTGTGTATTCTCTGCCACCGCTGCGTGAATACCTGTAAAGAAATCGTAGGAAGAGGTGCGATCGATACCATGGATCGTGGTTTCAACTCCGTAATCGGTGCACATTATAAACATAAATGGAATGAAGGTATCTGTGAATCCTGTGGTAACTGTGTTCAGGCCTGTCCGACAGGTGCGTTAACCATGAAGCGCAGAAAGAAATATCGTCCATACCAGATTGACAAGAAGGTTCTGACTACCTGTCCACATTGTGCAACAGGCTGCCAGTATTATCTCCTCATAAAAGACGGAAAGATTGTGGATACAGAGGCTGCAAACGGACCATCCAACAAAGGTCTGCTCTGCGTTAAAGGCCGCAGCGGAAGCTTCGATTTTGTACAGTCACCGGAGCGTATCAAATATCCGTTAATTAAGAATAAAGAGACAGGTGAATTTGAACGTGCAACATGGGATGAAGCACTTGATCTTGTAGCTTCCAAGTTTATGGAAATCAAGAAGAAATATGGCTCTGATTCCCTTGCAGGTTTTGCATGCTCCAGATCACCGAATGAAGATATTTACATGGTACAGAAGATGGTTCGCTGTTGCTTCGGCACCAACAATACAGACAACTGTGCACGTGTATGTCATTCCGCATCTGTATCAGGTCTTGCAATGACTCTTGGCTCAGGCGCCATGACAAACCCGATCGAAGATATCACAAAGAATGCAGATCTGATCATGCTGGTTGGTTCCAATCCTGAGGAAGCACATCCTGTAGTCGGCATGCAGATCCGTCAGGCCATCAAGAGAGGATGCAAGCTGATCGTAGTTGATCCTCGTGATATTGGTCTGGCTAAGAAAGCAGATATCCATCTGAAACTGAAACCTGGTACAAATGTTGCTTTTGCAAACGGTATCATGAATGTGATCCTTTCTGAAGGTCTTCAGGATGACAAGTTCATTGCAGAGCGTACAGAAGGTTTCGAAGAATTAAAGGAAATCGTTAAAAGATTACACACCTGAGAAGGTAGCTGAGATCTGCCACATTGATCCAGACGATCTGAGAAAAGCAGCGATCATGTATGCAAAAGCTGACCGTGCTCCGATCATCTACTGCCTTGGTGTAACTGAACATTCCACAGGTACAGAGGGCGTTATGTCCATGTCCAATATGGCAATGATGGTTGGCAAGCTTGGACGTGAAGGCTGTGGTGTTAACCCGCTTCGTGGACAGAATAACGTACAGGGTGCCTGCGATATGGGTGCTCAGCCGAACGTATATCCGGGATATCAGAAGGTTACTGATCCTGCAGTTCGTGAGAAATTCGAGAAAGCATGGGGTGTAAAACTTGATCCGAATATCGGAACTCATGCAACTGATGTATTCCCGAAGGCAATCACAGGCGAGATCAAGGGTCTGTATATTTATGGTGAGGACCCGGTAGTTACTGATCCGGACACCACACACATCATCAAAGCATTAAAGAGTCTTGATTTCTTTGTACTTCAGGAACTTTTCATGACAGAGACAGCTCAGTATGCAGATGTTATTCTTCCTGGCGTAAGCTATGCAGAGAAGGAGGGTACATTTACCAATACAGAGCGCCGCGTACAGAGAGTCCGCAAGGCTGTCACAGTGCCTGGCGAGATGAGACTGGATACAGATATTATTATTGATCTGATGAACCGTATGGGATATCCGCAGCCACATCTGACATCTGCTCAGATTATGGATGAAATTGCATCCCTGACACCGAGCTTCGCAGGTATCAGCATGAACGTCTTGACAGTGAAGAAGTTCATGGACAGGGACTTCAGTGGCCATGTACCTCCAAGGATCATCCGGGAACACCGATCATGCATGTTGGTAAATTCTCCCGCGGTCTTGGCTGGTTCTATCCTGCAAAATATGTACCGTCAGCAGAGCTTCCGGATGAGGAATATCCAATCATCCTCATGACAGGACGTATTCTGTATCATTACACAACAAGAGCCATGACAGGAAAGACACCTGAGCTTATGGAGATCGAAGGTAAGTCATTTATCGAAATGAACATCGTAGATGCCGATAAGCTGGGTATCAAAAACGGTGATAAAGTCAGAGTTTCTTCCAGACGAGGATCCATTGAATCTACGCTCGTGTAGGTACAAAGACCTCACCGGGTGAGAGCTGGATGCCATTCCACTTCCCGGATGGAAATGCAAACTGGCTGACCAACGCCGCACTTGACAAATACGCAAGAATTCCTGAATATAAGGTATGCGCAATTAAGATTGAGAAAGCATAAAACAATATCGGAGAAAAAGTTCCGGATCTGATATCGTAAATATTATATGGGGCTGTCGCACATGGATCTGCTGTCCTTGCGGCAGCTCCATATTCCTTTATGGAAAGGCAAAAATAATCATTCGGCAGTACATCATTCTGTGAAAGTACGGAACGGTTACAGATAATTTTTTGTGAAAAATATAGTGTTACATAATAAGGAGTACGAGGCATGCAGAGATTTCAGTCAATCCTTCAGTTTAAAAAAGTCAGTTGTAAAAACTGTTACAAATGTGTCCGGAACTGCCCGGTCAAGGCGATACGTGTTCATGATCATCAGGCCAGGATCATAGAAAGTCAGTGTATTTACTGTGAGAAGTGTATCCTTGTCTGCCCGCAGGATGCCAAGGAAGAGCAGAATATGATTCCTGCAATCTGCAATGCAATGGAGAATAAGACGCAGGTTATAGCCTCTCTTCATCCGGCATATCTGGCACGTTTTGGGGTAACCGGTATCAATGGAATAAGGGAAGCGATGAAGAAGCTGGGATTTGCAGATGCAGCGGATGCAGCAGAAGGTGCAAGCCTGATGATTTCGCAGTATAGAGCACTTTTTGCGGAACAGAAAGAGCCGGGAATAATGATCTCTTCTGCCTGTCCTGTAATCGTACAGTTTGTCAGGAAACACTATCCGCATCTTCTGGGAAATTTGGTACAGTCTGCCTCTATGATGCAGTTTCATGCCAGTTATCTGAAAAAGAAATATCCGGGAGCAGAGATTGTCTATGTAAGTCCCTGTATTTCGGCTATGTCAGAACTGAGAGACTCAGGAAATGAAGTGGATTATGTGATCACATTGGAAGAGCTGGCACAATGGATGAAAAAAGAAGGGATTTCCATAACTGAGAAAGAACCTGAGCAGATTGCCTACCGTTCCAGAGAAATCGCCATTGCGGATGGTTTAACAGACCTGCTTGGGGCTGTAAAGGGAATCCGCAGGCTTTCTGTAAGTGGGATGGAGCAGTGCAGGGAGGTTCTGGAAGAACTTCATCCGGAGGATTTTGAAAATTGCTTTCTTGAGATGTATGCATGCAGCGGCGGCTGTGTGGCAGGTCCTTCTTTCCAGATGAAGAAGGGACATTATCTGGCAGATGTTCTGGCAGTGAAGAATGCAGCCTTTGGAAAAGATTTTCACAGAGAGCAGGGAGACTATGAACTTCCGGGATTTGAACTGAGAAAGAATTTCGGTTACTGTTCTGCACAGGAACAGGAAGAGATCTCAGAGGAAGAAATCAGGGATGCTCTGGCGGAAATGGGAAAATTTTCTCCAAAGGATGAATTAAACTGCGGTGCCTGCGGGTACAACACATGCAGGGAAAAGGCAATTGCCATTATCCAGAATAAGGCTGAGGTTGCCATGTGTATTCCATATATGCGGGCAAAACAGGAAAGTTACTCCAATAAAGTCTTTAATGCCATGCCCGGACTTCTGGTAACTGTGGATTATAATCTGAAGATCATTCAGATGAATGAGGCGGCGTCCAAATTGTTCAATATGCCGAAAAAGCGGCGCCTGATCGGGAAACCGGTATCGGAGATCATGGATGATTACAGTCTGGCGAGTATACTGGCTTTTGAACGGAATCTGATGCAGGATGAGATTTATCTGGAGGATCAGAAATGTTATCTAGATCGCGTAATGACGAATGATAAAGAAAATAAAATGATTCTCTGCATTATGAAGGATATTACAAAGGAGCGGAAGCATAAAGATCAGATTCATAATGCTCAGATTGAAGCTGCGCGTATGGCAGATAAGCTGGTAGAAGAACAGCTGAAGATCGTGCAGCAGATCGCCGGACTTCTTGGAGAAACTGCTGCAGACACCAAAGTGGCAGTAGAAAAACTGAAAAATACCATACTTCTGGAGAGTGAAGAAGAGAATGAAAAGAAATAAGCATCATGGACTGAATGTGGAATTTGACGGCTTATGCATGGATTTTGGTCATGTGAGCCTGAATAAAAAGAAAGAATTTCTCTGTGGGGACTGCTATAAGATTGAAGAAAATGATAAAGACCATGTTCTGGTGCTTTCTGACGGACTTGGGAGCGGAGTAAAGGCGAATATCCTTTCCACGCTGACTGCGACCATGCTCAGTACCATGATCATTAATCAGGTGGAACTGGATGAGGCAGTGCGTGCAGTGGCAAAAACGCTTCCTGTGTGCAGTGTGAGAAATCTGGCATATGCCACTTTTACAGTGCTGAATTTTCAGGGGAAACAGGTAAGCCTTTATCAGTTTGATAATCCGGATGCAATTCTGATCCGGGATGGCAAGCTCTTTGATTATCCGGTGGAGACAAGTATGATCGAAGAGAAGGAAATCCATAAAAGCTGTTTTGAACTGAAAGATGAGGATATGCTGATCATTATGTCCGACGGTGTCACCAATGCGGGAATGGGAAAAACTACCAACGGCGGCTGGGGAAGAGATGATGTAATGGCTTTCTGCAGGGCAAAGTACCATAAAGGGATGAGCGCACAGGAGATGGCAGGCTATCTGGCAGAGGCCAGCTGGATCTGAATCTGAATGAAACGGATGATGATATTACAGCCATTGTTCTGCGGATGCGGCATAAACAGGTGGTAAACCTTATGATCGGCCCGCCAAGTAAGGAGGAGCATGATGAGCGATATCTGAAGTCCTTTTTCGATTCAGAGGGATATCATGTAATCTGCGGCGGAACTACTGCACAGTGTGCTGCCAGGTATCTGGATAAAGAGCTGATCTCTCTTAGTGAAACTGCCTGCGGAGACGTTCCTGCCTATTATAAGCTGGAAGGTACAGAGCTGGTGACAGAGGGATTTCTTACGATTGAGCATTTGCTTGAATATTGTGAAGAATGGATGGAGGACAGGCTGTCCTTTAACAGGCTGAAACGAAAAAAGGATGCGGCAGCATTGCTTGGTGTGATGCTGTTTGAGCAGGCAACGGATATTAATTTCTACTTCGGCGGTGCTATCAATAAGAGTAACGTGGAACTGGGAATCACAGAGAAAAGGAAAGAGCAGGCAGCAGAAGAACTTGTGGAACATCTGCAGAAAGCAGGAAAGAATGTGAATATTGCATTCTGGGCGATCTGAGAAAACAGAAAAAACAGCAGTACATGGTTTTATAAAGAGATATCAGGGTTACTGTTCACTGGTAATATCCCGCGAGGTGTTTTTTGTGAGCGAAGGTCACAGAAAACCCGAGACATACCGCGCGAATTTATGCGATTAGCATAAATTGAGTTTGCAAAGCAAACGATACTCCTTGGGCTTTGCGCAAGGAGGTTCATATTTTTTGCATCGCGAAGCGTGTTGCTGTGAACGGAGTGAACAGTAACACATCAGGAAGGATGAGACAGAAAATGGCGAAGATATTATGTGTATGCATCAGTAAGGAACGCAAGACCTGCTCGCAGAACATTCATGAATGCGAAGCTGATCTGCAGGGACTTGTGGGAGATGTGCATTATGGAATGGGCGGAAGAAAGCAGGTCAGTCTTCTTCCTTATGAGAAGGTAAAAGAATATTTTGAACAGGCAGGAGAAGATTTCAGATATGGCAGATTTGGAGAAAATCTCCTTGTGGAAGGGATTAACTGGAACAGTATTGCGGAGGGGAACAGATTTCGTTGTGGAGATGTACTTCTGGAAGCAGTCAGGATCGGTGCGGGCGGTCCTGCATCAGATGCCTATAAGGGAGAAAAGGTATGCACGCCCATGGAACCCTGGTTTGTATTCTGTCAGATTCTGGAGGCAGGGAGGCTGAGAGAAGGAGAAATCATTCTCCAACAGAGATGAAAAATATGTAATTCTTCAGCAGTGGGCTGAATATTATGATGTTATAGCAATTTCCAAAATACTGAAGACAATCTGGTTTATAAAAAATAAGGCTCTAATGGAGTATCTTAGTGATATTATTCTCTGAAATTGCTATAGAGTTCAAAAGGTAAAACTAATATATCCGTCAATTGACCCGGTGGTTATAAAGGTATTGAAAAGACTATAAAAATGTAATATACAAGAGGAGGAATTAGTGCGTGGAGGGAATCAGTGTAGAACAGGCAGTGGAACAGATTCTGCAGCATACGCCTGTAATAAACGAGACAGAAGAAACAGAACTGAATAAAGCAGGGGGAAGAATCCTGGCGCAGGATATGGTGGCAGGGTTTGACAATCCTCCTTTTGACCGCTCTCCGGTAGATGGCTATGCGTGTAAGGCAGAGGATCTTGCAGGTGCCGCTAAAGAGCATCCGGTGAGGCTGAAAGTCATGGAAGAGATTGATGCAGGACAGTATTCGGAAAGAGAAATCCAGCAGGGACAGGCAGTGCGCATTATGACAGGTGCTGCAATACCCAATGGCTGCAACTGCTGTATTTATCAGGAGGATACCGATTATGGCGAAGATACGGTAGAAGTTTACAGCGAACAGAAGCGATGGAGTAATTATTGCTTCGCAGGAGAGGATTTTAAAAAGGGAACTACACTTCTGAAAAAAGGAACACATATCGGATATGTGGAGGCAGCAATTCTGGCCGGAATGGGAGTGGCGAAAGTGCCGGTTTACCGTCAGCCGAGAATTGTGCTTCTGACTACAGGAGATGAGGTGGTAGAACCGGGAATTCCATTGCCGGAAGGAAAAATTTACAACAGCAATATGACAATGCTGTCTGCCAGACTGCGTGAACTGGGAATCGAATCTTTGCATATGGAAGCAGTCAAAGATGATCCGACGGTTATGTCTGAGAAATTAAAAGAAGCAGCAGAAGCGGCAGATATGATCATCACTACGGGAGGTGTATCTGTAGGCAAGAAGGATATCATGCATGAGTCCCTGAGACTGATGGGGGCAGAGCGGATTTTCTGGAGGGTAAAGATGAAACCGGGAATGCTACATTGTTTTCTGCATATAAAAAGACTTCCGATATAACTGCAACAGATCATTGCGCTTCAGAAAGAGAGATTCCGATCATCAGTCTCTCCGGAAATCCTTTTGGTGTTGCAGTCAGCATAGAACTTTTGATCCGTCCTGCACTGGAAAAGATGATGCAGGATCCATCAATCGGTCTGAAAGAAGTAAATGGCATTATGGCTGATAATTTTGAAAAAGGAATCAAGGGCCGCCGCTTTATCCGGGCATATCTGGAAAATGGAAAATTTCATCTTCCCAATGGTCTTCACTCTAACGGAGTCCTCAGTTCCATGGCCGGCTGCAATTGCCTGATCGATACAAAAACCATGGAAAATCAGGAAAGCAGAAGCCTGAACGCAGGGGATAAAGTGAGCGCGATTTTGCTTTGAGAGGAGCAGCAAACAGGTGGAAAGAAAAAGAATATTTGCAATCAGCGGTGTAAAGAATTCAGGGAAAACAACTCTGATCTGCAGGCTTTTGGAGATTTTTAAAGACAAGGGCCTTAAAGTGGCGGTGCTGAAGCATGACGGGCATGATTTCGTGCCGGACGTACCGGGAACGGATACATACTGTCAGCTTCAGTCCGGAGCTACGGCACAGCAGTTTTTTCAGCAGGCAAATATATGCTGGTAAAACAGCAGCCGCAGATTTCCGAAAAAGAGCTGGCAGAATTTTTTCCGGAGGCAGATCTGATCTTACTGGAAGGATTTAAATACAGTACTTATCCGAAAATTGAAATTATCCGTAAGGGAAATTCAGCAGAAAGTGTCTGCAATCCGGAAAAACTGATGGCGATCGCCACAAACCTGGATGCAGAGGAAAGAGATGCACTGTCTGTACTGGAAAATGTTCCATTCTTTGAACTGGACAATGCAGAGTGTATTGCAGAATTTATTCTGTCGGATTATTTCCGGTAAAGAGTTTCATACGGTCACGTCGCGCGGCACAGATAAGGGTAAGGTGGTATTCTTTGGCCATGGCAACTGCCTCGGCAGAAGGGGATGCCTTGCTTGCCAGAACCGGAATCCCGGCGCGGATTGCCTTGATCGCCATATCTGTAGGGATACGTCCACTGGAATAAACCACGCATTTCTTCAGGTCAATATTATGGCGCAGGGCATAACCGATGGCCTTATCCAGAGCATTATGGCGTCCGATATCTTCGCACTGGAAGAGCAGTTCTCCGTCACAGGCAAGGAAACAGCTGTGAGTTGCCCAGGTCTGGCTGTGAAGCGGGGTACCATTGGCGAAACAGTCTGCAAGGTCAAAAATCCACTGTTTTTTCCATGGGACAGGTGTAACTGGCGTCATTGGCTGATCTGTGATAAAATAATCATTAAGAACACGATTTCCGGTGCAGCAGGTCGGAGTAGGAGCAACATAATCTTCATTTTCCTCATGAGACTGCCCGGATTTATTTTTACTCAGGATAACGCGGGCACGTTTGCCGAATTCACAGATGTAGATCTGGTCAACGTCATCAGCAGAAGAGATGATTCCTTCAGTAAAAAGACGCCCCAGAACCAGTTCAGCCAGATGTTGTGGGATACAGACCAGTTTCATGGTCAGACGTTCATTTACATATACATCCATCATGTGTTCCACAAGAATGGGTTCTGTTTCCTCATGAGTTTCCCCGTCACGACCCAGAAACTCATAGGTAACATTCTCGAGCAGATTCAGGTCGTGGTATTGTTCGTTGATTTTCATAGGACAGTTCCTTTCGTCCGGTAAGGATTTTAATAATCTTGATACATTAAGTATAGACTGCGGAGTATGGAGTGTCAAACGATTATGAGAGAAAATATTGCCTGTGATTTTGACGGCGAATAACAGAAGAAAAGGTTACAAAGGTTGCGGTTCACCCGTATCCGGTAACAGGAAAATCAATTATTAGAAAGTAAAAGGCAGGTAGAGCCGATGATAGACAAATATGGAAGAGAAATAGATTATTTAAGGATTTCCCTGACAGACAGATGTAATCTGAGATGCATTTACTGTATGCCGGAAGAAGGCGTAAAATCCCTTTCTCATGCAGAAATCCTCACATACGATGAGATTCTCCGCATCTGCAGGTGCGCAGCAGATCTGGGAATCCGTAAGATTAAACTGACAGGCGGTGAGCCTCTTGTTCGTAAGGGCTGTGCAAGTCTTGCAAAACAGATCAAGGCGATCCCGGGAATTGAGAAAGTGACATTAACAACAAATGGAATCCTGCTCGCCGAGCAGCTGGATGCATTACTGGATGCAGGAATTGACGCCATTAATATCAGTCTGGATACTTTGGATTCGGAACTGTTCAAAAAAGTAGCGAGACGTGACGGACTGGAAAAGGTATTTGAGGGAATCGAAGCAGCACTTGCACATCCGGGACTTTCCCTGAAGATCAACAGCGTTCCGGTGATCAAGGAAAAAGAAAACTTCATCGGGATTGCAGGACTGGCGCAGAAATATCCAATCCATGTGCGTTTTATCGAGATGATGCCAATCGGATTTGGAAAACAGTTCCCATTCCAGGATGAAGAATCTATCAAAGCAGTACTGGAAGAAGCCTACGGTCCGATGCATGCAGTCAATGAACGCTACGGAAACGGCCCATGCCATTACTATGAAATCGCAGGATTTAAGGGAAAAATCGGATTTATCAGTGCAATGACCCACAAATTCTGCAGTCAGTGCAACCGAGTACGTCTTACATCCGAAGGATTCATGAAAGGATGCCTCCAGTATCAGAAAGGTACAGACCTGCGGGGGCTTATGCGCGGCGGATGCATGGATTCGGAACTGAAAGAAGCAATTTATCAGGTAGTCTGGAATAAACCGGTGAGCCATAATTTTTATCAAACGAAGACAGAACAGGATGAAATCAGAGGAATGTCACAGATTGGCGGGTGAGATATGTAAATAAGAAAGACACTTTTCTTCTAACATTTTGAAATTGCAGCATCTTGCGGCAAGGGAAGAATCTGGTTTGGCAATACACTTCTGGTATAATTTCATGGCTTTGTTTTGCAAAGTATTCTGAATATTGTCAATCAGAAATTTTTCTTTTTGGAGCAGATAAATATAATCGGTTTTTTCTTTGTCACTTTTTAAAAAGAACGGAAACAATCAATCTGATTATATTTTAATTGCGTAAGACAATTGTCTGGAACGGGAATCATGTTATTGATATTTAATACTGCATAAAGATATCTGGTAGATTCATCCTGAAGTTTGTGGAAATCCAGACTGTTTGACATTTTCTGATGTTTGGGTTTGGCGGAAGAGATAGGAACATAGTAATGAAAATTTCCAATTGTAAGAAGAGTTCCTACATGAAGTTTTAAACGTTCCCCATATTCCACATATCCAACGTGGGAATCAAATTGTGTTAGGTAATTTATATATTTTTTATCAACAATATACCAATTCATAAAACCTCCTGAAAGTAAAAAGTGGGTGGATTACTCCACCCATTACTGTTAATCGATTGTTTTAATTGGACAACCTAACCGCTTTTAAACGAGTGTTTTGGCTGGACACTCTAACCGCTATACAGACATTTCTGTCTGTGATTTTATTATATGTAATATGAAGAAAAAAATCAATACTTTTATTGATGATTTATATAAACAAAAAGGAAAACTGATAATGAGAAAGAAAGAAATTTCTATGATTATTCTTGCTGGCGGTGCCAGCAGCCGCATGGGACGGGACAAATCAGATCTGACGATAGATGGGAAGACATTTCTTGAGATGCAGATAGAAAAGGGGGAAAAGCTTGGAATCAGTGATATTCTTCTGTCTGGCTATCATGGTGAAAATAGATATAAATATCCCATTATACCAGACCGCTTCCCGGGAAAAGGTCCGTTGGGAGGCTGGAAGCCTGTTTTCGTAAAGCAAAGAATCCATATTGCCTGGTACTTGGTGTAGATGTTCCTCTGGTTCCGGCAGAGGAACTGGCTGCACTGATTCGCCAATCTCTGCATTCAGATGCAAAAGCAGTGATACTGAGCCACGGCGGGCATGAGGAACCTCTTATGGGAGTATACTGTACAGACCTGGCAGATGCCATGCTTGAAGAAATCACAGAGCGGAAAGGCGCAGTCTTTGCTTTTCTGCGGAAAAATGGATACGAATGCTACGAAAGCCAGGCTGCGGCCTGGTATTTTTTCAATATCAATGATTCGGAAACATATAAAGAAATAGCGAGAAATCATTTTAGATTCAATTGGAAAACTGTGATGAGAGTCGACAGAAACGTTTGATTGCTTATTACAGGAATAGCTGACAAAATGAACTGTTGATGTATTTTCAACATTAAAGAATAAGGGTGGTGATTATGGCTGAGTATAAGAATTGGTATTTGGCTGGAGGATCGGGAATGAAGGATGAGAGAAAAAAATTAAAATTAATTATATTACAATGCATAGCTGTGATAACTGCAAATTTTATTACAATCTGGTATTTCGAAGAACTTTTTTTCAGGGGATTTTGGTATGTTATTTTTGCATCATTTATTTTAACTTTTATATATATCATACGGAGTTTTTGCTGTTTGAGAAAGATTCGTGTATTTTGGTTTGCGGCAATACCAGTTTTTTCTATTTGGAATATATCTGGCATTTTTGTTTAATGATGGAATAAAAAAATTAAACTTTCAGGTATATAAGGAAAAAAGGACTGAAATTGTTCAGATGGTACAGAATAACCAGATAAAAATAAGGAAAGATATGGAATTAATCGAACTACCAGAAGATTATAAAAAATGTTCTTCAGGTGGAGAAGCTGTAGTCCGGCAAAATAATGGCAGTTATACAGTGGGATTCTGGTATACACAAGGCTTTTTGAACAGTGGATTTTCTTTATTTGCCTATAGTAATGATGACAGCCGGACAGATGTGATTCAGATGGTAAAAGAATATGGAGGAATAGAATATGAGATTAATCTGTCTGAGAAAGAAAAGGGCTGGTATTATGTTACGGTAAAAGTCGGTGAGTAATTGAGAAAATGAAAGCGAAATATGTCTGGCGGTTCAAATTAGAATAGGAGTATAAGAAAATGAAAATCAGAATGAGAAATCCAGAATTTCCACTGTATTTTATTGTGGAATTAGGTTTTGGTATATTTTTATTTTTGGATAGTCCATATAAAGTAATTTCGTTAAAAGAAAAATGTATTATGATTTTGATATGTGTGATCGTTTGGAATATTGTATTTATGATTTCGCGAATTGCGTATTATTATCATGGATAAAAATGGATGCACAGTAAAGCTGCTTTTGTGGGAAAAAACATATAAGTGGGAAGATTTAGAAATCATCCGTGAAGATTGCTGGAACAGTGGAAGACTGCATTTAAAAGGAATTGTTTTTTCAAGTAGAAGAATGGGAAAAAATGGAAAGGTTTATTCAACTAAGAAAATTTTTCAATCATTACAATTTCTGAATTGCTTTTTTATTATATTTGATGATGAAGATGTGGAAAGAATATATGCATTGAAGAAAAAGCTGGGAAAAGTTCCCGAATTTAAGAAGACTTCTGAAAATATACTTACCCAGTTGAAGGACTGGGGAGTAAAAGTTGAAAAAGGAGAAATTTAAAAAAAGAAGAAAACAAAGTTTTATGATGAAATGGTTCGTATAAAAAAAGAACAAAAGAAGAATAAATGATGAATCAGAGAACGGTTGGCATTCCCCACCGACCGTTCTTTTTGTACCCATTTTTAAGCAAAAAGAGACGAAAAACCATGAAATACAGAATAATTACATTAATTGGTCTTGCCGGAAGTACTCTGGCAGTGTGTTTTGGAGGCTGGGATAAATTCCTGCAGACATTGCTTTTGTTTATGGCAATCGACTGGTTTACAGGGGGAATCCTTCTTCCGGCAGTATTTGGAAAAAGTCCGAAATCTGAAAATGGTGCACTGGAAAGCAGAGCAAGCTGGAAAGGGTTGTGCAGAAAAGGCATGACATTGTTGTATGTTCTCATTGCTGCCCGTCTGGATGCATTGATGGGAACAGAATATCTGAGAGATGCGGTATGCATTGGATTTATTGCAAATGAAGGTCTTTCTATCATAGAGAATGCGGGACTGATGGGTCTGCCTCTTCCGGAAAGCATTTGCCAGGCAATTGATGTACTGAAACGACATTCACAAAATACGATAGAAAAACAGACTTAGAAAAGATATATGATTTCAGCAGAAAGGAGCAGGTTATGAATATAAATCAGCAGTATATATCGGAAAGAAACAGTTATTCGGGACAAATACCAAGATATATTGTGATCCACAATACAGACAATTACAGCACAGACGCAGATGCCAGGGCTCATGCAATGGCACAGTATCATGGGAATTTTGATGGATATTCAGCTCATGTGTATGTGGATGATAAATCAGCATATCAGGCAATGCCATATAGCAGAGGTGCATGGCATGTAGGGGTGAACTATGGAGAAAGATTATTTGGAACAGTGAATAATCGTAATTCTGTAGGAATTGAAATGTGTGTGCAGGCCGGTTTTGATTATGATAAGGCATTTGCAAATACAGCAGAGGTGTGCAGACAGCTTATGTCGGAATTGAATATTCCGGCAGACAGAGTAGTACAGCACAGCACTATGATGTATGCGCCAAAAACTGTCCTTCCGCTATCCGTGCAAAAAATGACTGGAACCGTTTTAAAAAGCTGATTCAGGAAAAGGAAGAAGAGAATTCGCCTTCAGGTGGGAAAAAAATAACACTGACAGAAGAACTGAGAGTCATCCTTCCTGAATTATCCAGGGGATGTACGGGTACAGCTGTAAAGATGCTGCAGGTATTTTTACAGGTGCAGACAGATGGCATTTTCGGAACAGAAACAGAAAATGCGCTTCGTACATTTCAGAAAAATACGAATCAGTTAGCTGATGGAATTTGTGGCAGAAATAGTTGGATGGCGATTGCTGTACATATGAGAGAGAATACGTATGCAGGTTATTAATATTTGACAGAGTTTAATAAAATTCATTTTGTAAAGACAGTTGCTGTATAGCTTGACTGTGCCATATCTATTCGGAGAATCAAAAATGATTATATATAGTAAAAGAGTATTTGCGGTCAACTATAATTATGTCCAGGATTGACCATATATAATAAAAGAGTGATTGAGGTCAACAATAAACATAATTAGTGATGACCGTATATAATAAAAGAGCGATTGAGGTCAACAATAAACGTGATTAGTGATGACCGTATATAATAAAAGAGCGATTGAGGTCAACAATAAACGTGATTAATAATGACCGTATATAATAAAAGAGCAATTGCAGTCAACAATAAACATGTTCAGAATTGACCTCATATAATAAAAGTACAATCGCAGGTCAATTAAAATTTCGATTATAGTTGACCTGAAATGAAAATCAAAAAATAAAGTCAATACAAATAGTATTTTGGGTATCTTTCGTTCATGGTAATATTTCCTGAGATATGTCTTGCGCATTGATTGCTGCAAAAAATAAATTACTTTTCGCTAAGATGTAGAAAAGCCCATTTTTCTGTGATAAGATGATAAGGATTCGATAAACAATAATTGTTTTACGAACAGACAGAAAGCATGCATCAAACTGCATGACAGAAGAGAACGGAGTTGAAAAGGTGAAAAAAAGAAAAAATTTTTTCAGAAGTCTGCGTTTTCGTATTCTGATCATCCTGATCATTCTGGGAATCGTGCCGGGGGTTATTGTAACATATACGATGCTTCATAACTATCAGAACCGGGCGGTTGCAATGCTTACAGAGACAGTGGGTGATCAGTGCGATATTTTATGTAATCTGATCATCAGGGAGAATTATCTCAATGATACAGATTCAGAGGTTGTAAACAGCAAGCTGGAACTGTTTTCCAATGTGTATAACGGACGCATCCTGCTGGCTGACAGAGATTTTAAGATAGTGAGTGATACCTTCCACACAGAGGAGGGAAAGACGCTTCTCAGTTCACTGGCTGTAGCCTGTCTGAAAGGAGAAGAGACAAGCAATTATGACGCAAGGAGTAAAGTACTGGAGCTTGCAGTTCCTGTACAGAGTCCGGATGTGCAGCAACTTCAGGGCGTGATGTTGGTAAGTGTTTCGGCTGTTGATATTGCAGAAACACTTTCAGAGATGGAACAGAGAGGCGTGATGCTGATCGGAAGTATTGTTGTTCTTTCAGTATTTCTGGCATGGCTGCTCTCTACAATACTTGTAAAACCACTTGCGAGAGTGACGAAGGCCATTGAAGACCTGACAGATGGCATGCTAGATGAAGAGATCAGTGTTCCTGACTATACGGAGACAGAGCTGATTACAGATGCATTCAACAAGATGGTCAACCGCATGAAAATTCTTGATGAATCCAGGCAGGAGTTTGTATCCAATGTGTCCCATGAACTGAAGACACCCCTGACTTCCATGAAGGTTCTGGCAGATTCTCTGGTTGGACAGCAGGGAGTCCCGGAGGAACTGTATCAGGAGTTTATGAGTGATATTACTGCTGAGATCGACAGAGAGAATAAGATCATTACAGATCTGCTCTCACTGGTAAAGATGGATAAGAAAGCTGCAGATGTGAACATTACACATATGGATATCAATCAGCTTCTTGAAGATATTCTCAAACGTCTGCGTCCAATTGCGGACAAGCGCAATATCGATCTGATCCTGGATTGCTTCCGCCCTGTGGATGCAGATGTGGATGAGGTGAAGTTTACGCTTGCCATCAGTAATCTGGTGGAGAATGGCATTAAATATAATGTGGATGATGGATGGGTGCGTGTGTCTCTGGATGCAGACCATAAATATTTCTATATAACAGTGGCGGATTCCGGTATGGGAATCCCTGAGGACAGTATAGAGAGAATCTTTGAGCGTTTCTATCGTGTGGACAAGTCCCATTCCAAGGAAATCGGGGGAACCGGTCTGGGACTGGCGATCACCAAGAGTTCTATTGCAATGCACCATGGAACAATCAAAGTATTCAGTAAAGAAGGAGAGGGAACTACATTCTCTGTGCGTATTCCTCTGTCTTATATACCGTCATAGGAGGTGCCATTGTGAAAAAGAAACTTTCAATCATTATAACAGCGTTAATACTAAGCATCCTTGCGGCCGGGTGTTCTGTGGAGATACATGAAGATCCGGGTAAGCAGGATGCCAAATATTATCTGTACGATATCAGCTCTGATGAAACTCAGCTTCAGAAGGAAAGCTACTCTCCGGAGGAGACAACTGCAGACTATATGCTTAAGGATATGATGCAGCGGATGAACAGCCAGCAGACAGATTCGCAGAACCGGGTCAGTCTGCTTCCTGAAGGAGTACAGATGAATTACAGTGTAGAAGAGGACGTGCTGGTGGTCAACTTTAACAGTCAGTACAGCAGCATGAGCCGCGCCAGGGAATTACTTGTGCGGGCAGGTGTTGTGAAGACTTTCCTTCAGGTTCCGGGGATTAATTCTGTGCGTTTTACAATAGAAAATGAAGATCTGACAGATTCCAGGGGACAGGCTGTGGGAAATATGACTGCAGATACCTTTGCCGAGTTCACAGGAACTGAACCGGATGCCTATTGCAGCAATACCTTTACGCTTTATTTTACTGATAAGAGTGGTCAGAAGCTGGTAAAAGAACAGCGTACTGTGCGGTATAAACGCAGTATCCCCAAAGAGAGGATCGTTCTGGAACAGTTAATGAAGGGACCGCTGGAAAAAGGGCATTACCCCACAATTCCGGAGAATACGGAGGTTCTGAATGTGACCATAGCAGACAGGATCTGCTATGTGGCATTTGACGGAGTATTTTCTTCCTATGCGCTGGATGTATCGGAGAAAATACCGGTATATTCTGTGGTAAATTCGCTGCTGGATGCGCTGGATGCAGACAAAGTGCAGATTACGGTCGGCGGGAAGGACAGGCTGGATACCTTTGGTAAGAAGATGGAGCTGTATCATTTTTATGAAAGAAATGATAAGCTGGTAGTCAAGGAAAAAGAGTGATATTCATAAACGAAGAGGAGGCACAAAAGTGAGGAGACGCCCTGTGTGTATCCTGTGCATGCTTCTGGTTGTTTTTCTGTGTATGACAGACTGGCTGGGATTTTCCTGATAAGGGGGAATCCACTGCCACAGTCTGTGCAGACATGGATCAGAAAGCATCCGGAATCCACCATCTGCGGGGAGGTGGTCAGGTGCCGGGAGAATGAAGATTTTCAATCTGTATATCTTAGAAATACTTATCTTATTTACAATTCTGAAAAAGTTTCCATTGATAATATAAAGGTTTATTTAAAACAAAAAAAGAATCATAGCGGTAACAGTGATGTTGATAAACTTCTGGCAGGAAGTCTTGTTCTGGTGTCCGGAAAACTGGAAGAGGTGCAAAGCCCCACGAATCCGGGAGAGTTTGACAGTAAAGCATACTATGGCTGCCAGAGGATCTATTATGTGATGAAGAAAGGAAAGATAAAGAAGCAGTCGCAGAGTCATTCTGTATATGGCAGTTCCTGATCGATATGCAGCAGAAATTTGCAGGTATTCTGGAGAAGACCTGTGGAATGGAAGCTGGAGCGTTTGAAGCAATCGTGCTGGGAGATAAAACAAATCTGGATTCGGAGTTGAAAATGCGTTATCAGATGGCAGGAATTATACATATCCTGGCGATTTCGGGGCTCCATATCAGTCTTCTTGGAATGGGACTGTATAATCTGCTGAAAAAAATCGGTCTGGGTATCTGGCCGGCAGGCTGCTGCGCTGGTGATCATGCTTCAGTATGGGATGATGACCGGAGGGACTGTTTCAACTATGCGGGCAGTATGTATGTTTTTACTTTCTGTAGGTGCAAAGATTGCAGGACGGATTTATGATATGCCTACAGGAATGGCGGCTGCGGCGATCCTGATCCTTATGGAAAATCCGGCGTATCTGCTTGATGGAGGTTTTCTGCTGTCTTTTGGATCGGTGATTGGGATTGGCTGTGTCTGGCCAATGGTGCAGGAGGGGATGGATGTATTAAACCGGAAAAAACGAAGTAAGGTTAATGAGAAGGGAAAAATCAGAAATAAACTTCTGATGTCATTTCTGGCATCCGGAGTTGTGCAGCTTACAACACTTCCCATAGTGCTGTGGTTTTACGGAGAAGTGTCGGTGATGGGGATTTTTCTGAATCTGCTGGTGCTTCCTACTGTGGGAATCGTATTGGGAAGCGGAACTGCCGGTGCATTACTTGGATTAGTCACTGTCAGAGGAGCGTTTCTGGCTGTTGTTCCGGGCAGGATTATTCTGAGAGGATATGAGTTCCTGACAGTGCTGCTGGGGCGACTCTCGTTTTGTACATGGATCGGCGGAAAGCCGGAAGTGTGGCAGATCGTTGGATATTATCTGGTTCTGGCAACAGCGGTGTGGATGTACAGAGCGGGTGTGATGAAAAGTGAAAATGGTAAGATCTTTGCGTGGAAAATCCGGGCTGTATATGCAGGTATGGTATGCTTTGCAATTCTGCTGATCAGTTACAGACCGCATGAAGATTTCCGCATCGCCTGTCTGGATGTGGGACAGGGAGACGGAATTGTGGTGGAAATAGAAAACAGATGGAATATCCTGATCGACGGGGGCAGTACGAATAAGAATGAACTGGGAAAATATCAGCTGCTCCCATACTTGAAGAGCAGAGGGATTTCCAGACTGGACGGAATTTATGTTTCTCACACAGATGAAGATCATATCAGCGGGGTGCGGGAACTTCTGGAATTTGTTGAGAAAGATCTGACTTCTCTGCGCATAGAGAATCTGATCCTGCCCAAATGGAGCGATATTCAGGAGAATAAAAATTATCGGGAGCTGACAGAGCTGGCAGAGTCAGCGGGAGTCCGGGTGCTTACTATGAAAGCAGGAGATGAGATCAGATATGGAACTGTCAGACTGAAGGTTCTGTGGCCGGAGTCCACAGCATCAGGGAAGGAAGTAAATGAAGATGCAATGGTTCTGGAAATGATAAGCAAAGATTTCAAAGGGCTTTTTACCGGAGATATCGGAATGGTGACAGAAGAAAAACTGATACAGAATGGGTGTCTTGAAGATGTGGACTTCCTGAAAACTGCTCATCACGGTTCCAGATATTCTACAGGAGCAGAGTTTCTGGAAATCGTCAGACCGGAACTGGCTGTTGTTTCCTGTTCTGCAACAAACACATACGGGCATCCGTCGCCGGATACGCTGGAACGGCTGAAGAAGAGTGGAAGCAGAGTGCTGATCACCAGAGACTGTGGGGCGGTTACAATAGTCAATGGAAAATCTGTTTCTGCCTTTAACCGAATCAAGTAAGACCCCTGTGGAGATGTGAAAAGCAATAAGCAGTAGGATTTTCAAAGTGGTTACGTTCACAGTAACTCAAAGCAAACAATGTTGTCATAATTATATACAGGTGTCTTGACACCTGTATATCCGGGGAGTATAATTGCACAGACAAACGAAAATCAGGCATGATGTGAGGAAAGAAAGATGAAAGAACATTATGATGTCATTATTGTGGGAACAGGGGCAGCCGGACTGTACTGTGCACTGAACCTTCCGGAGAAAATGAAAATCCTGCTTATCACCAAGCAGGAGGCAGACCAGTCAGATTCATTCCTGGCACAGGGCGGAATCTGTATGCTGCGCGGCGAAGATGACTATGAAAATTATTTTGAAGATACCATGCGGGCAGGACATTATGAGAATAATAAACGGGCAGTAGATCTGATGATCCGCAGCTCCAATGATATTATCAGAGATCTTCTGCGTTATCATGTGGATTTTGCAAGGGATGGTCTGGGAAATCTGGCATTTACCAGAGAGGGAGCACATTCCCAGCCAAGAATTCTTTTTCATGAGGATATTACAGGAAAAGAAATCACACAGACTCTCTTAACTGCTGCAAAAATAAAAGAAAATATTGAAATTTGTGAATATATGACTATGGTAGACCTGATCTCCAAAGACAATACAGTCTGTGGAATCATTGCAATGGACCGGAATGACCAGGCATTTCCTGTTTATTCTCAGTATGTGGTTCTTCCTGCGGCGGAATCGGCGGGCTTTTTAAAAACTCTACCAACTTTTCGCATATTGCAGGAGATGGTGTTGGAATTGCCATGAAGCACCATGTGGAAATGGAAAATCTGGACTATATCCAAATTCATCCGACAACTCTCTATTCAAAGAAACCCGGACGGCGTTTCCTGGTTTCAGAATCAGTCAGAGGAGAAGGTGCTCTTCTGTATGATAAGAACGGACAGCGTTTTACAAACGAATTACAGCCGAGAGATCTGCTGAGCCAGAAGATTTTTGCCCAGATGGAAAAGGATGGAACAGAGTTTGTATGGGAAGATATGCGCCTCTGGGAGAAAAAACAATTCTGGAACATTTTCCTCATATTTATGAACAGTGCGTGGAAGAAGGTTTTGATCCGAGAAAAGAGCCAATCCCGGTTGTTCCGGCACAGCATTATTTTATGGGTGGTATCAAGGTAAATCTGGGAAGCAAAACTTCCATGAAGGGACTTTATGCCTGTGGAGAGACAAGCTGTAATGGTGTCCATGGAAGAAACCGTCTGGCAAGTAATTCTCTTCTGGAATCTCTGGTCTTTGCAAGAAAGGCTGCAGATGATATGATATTTGGACAGACACCGGAATATGTGCGGGCAGATGCAATTGATATGAATATGTATGAAAGCAGAGAAGAACTGCTTAATGCCTGTCACGAAACCGTATTAAAAGAGATTGAAAGGATGAAAAAAAGTCATGAATAGTATTACAATGAAAATGCAGGCAGACAAGCTGATCCGTATGGCACTTCAGGAGGACATTACCAGTGAGGATGTTTCCACGAATGCAGTGATGCGAAGCGCGGTAAAAGGAACCGTAGATCTGATCGCAAAGGAAGACGGAATCATTGCCGGACTGGATGTATATGCGAGAGTATTCCAGATTCTGGATGAGAAAACAGAGATCAGTTTCAACTTTAAAGACGGTGAGGCAGTAAAGAAGGGCGATCTTCTTGGAACAGTAACAGGAGATATCCGGGTGCTTCTTTCCGGAGAGAGAGTTGCCCTGAATTATCTCCAGAGAATGAGTGGTATCGCTACTTATACAAAACAGGTTTCAAAGCTTCTGGAAGGAAGTAAGGTAACACTTCTGGACACCAGAAAGACAACTCCGAACTGTCGTGTTTTTGAAAAATATGCTGTACGCATAGGCGGCGGATGCAACCACAGATATAATCTTTCTGACGGAGTACTGCTTAAGGATAATCATATCGGAGCAGCCGGAAGCGTAGCGAAAGCAGTGGCCATGGCAAAAGAATATGCACCATTTGTCCGTAAGATCGAGATTGAAGTAGAGACTATGGAACAGGTAAAAGAAGCAGTAGAAGCGGGAGCAGATATCATTATGCTTGACAATATGACACCGGAAATGATGAAAGAAGCAGTAGAGCTTATAGCAGGCCGGGCACAGACAGAATGCTCCGGAAATATCACAAAGGAAAATATCGCCAAAATCCTGGAAACAGGTGTGGATTTTGTTTCCAGCGGTGCACTGACACATTCTGCTCCAATCCTTGACATTTCCATGAAGAATCTTCATGCAATATAATAATAAGGCTTTTGAGTTTGAAATCTGCGAAATATGAACAGGCAGTCATCTGTATAATAACATGGCAGCGAAGCTGTTTTGCAGGTATCAGGATTATATCGTGGAGAAAGGATGAGAAAGTATGAATACTGCTCAGAGAAGAACTGAAATTTTAAAGCTCCTTCAGCAGGCAGAAAAACCTGTGGCTGCCAGGGCGATGGCATCCCAGTTTGGAGTAAGCAGACAGGTGATCGTGCAGGATATGGCTGTGATACGTGCATCTACACCGGGAATCCTGTCAACGACCAGAGGTTATGTGCTGCAGCAGGATAAAGACATTGCATGCACCAGAGAATTTAAAGTACGTCATGGACAGGAAAAGGCAGCGGAGGAGCTGAATCTGATTGTGGACTGTGGCGGACGGGTGAAAAATATCAGCATCAGCCACAGGGTTTACGGACGTGTCACTGCAGAGATGGATATTCGTTCCAGACAGGATGTGAATGAATTTGTCCAGGCGATCAACAGCAGCCATTCCAGTGTATTAAGCAGTGCTACTTCCGGGTATCACTATCATCTGATAGAAGCATCCAGCCAGGAAAGGCTGGATCTGATCGGAGAACAGCTGAAGAAAGCAGGTTTCCTTGCACCACTTCAGCCCTGGGAAAAAGAAAAAAAGGAATAATATAGAAGGGATTCAGAAGATGACAATAGCAGAAATTCAGCAGGAAATCCTGCGAATGAAAAAAGAACAGGATATCTGTATTCTTGCACACGCATATCAGGGTCAGGAGATTCTGGAAGTGGCAGATTATACAGGAGATTCCTATGGCCTGAGTGTACAGGCATCCAAAAGAGACTGCAGCGGTGTGATCATGTGCGGCGTTCGTTTTATGGCAGAAACCTGCAAGATTTTAAGTCCGAAAAAGAGAGTCTGGCTCGCTAACCCTGTAGCCGGATGTCCCATGGCAGAGCAGTTGGATCTGGAAGGTCTGCGTGAATTAAAAGCACAGTATCCGGATTATGCAGTTGTCGCCTATATTAATACAACCTCAGAACTGAAAACAGAATGTGACGTATGTGTTACGTCCTCATCAGCAGTTGAAATCTGCAAAAAGCTGGAGCAGGATAAGATTTTATTTATTCCGGATCCGAACCTGGGACACTACGTGGCAGAGAAGCTTCCGGAGAAAACATTTGCATTTTACAAAGGCGGATGTCCGAGACATATCGTGGTCAGCGCAAAAGATATAGAAAAAGCCCGCGCAGCACATCCAGATGCACTTTTCCTGGTACACCCGGAATGCCGTCAGGAAGTAGTAGAGCAGGCTGATTATGTAGGCTCCACTACAGGAATCATGGAATTTGCAAAGAAATCCGAACATAAAGAATTTATCATCGGAACAGAAAACAGCATTGTAGAGCATCTTCAGTTTGAATGTCCTGATAAGAAATTCTACCCGGTTGCAGTACAGCTTACATGCATGAATATGAAGGTTACCACCTTAATGGACATCTACAACTGTCTGAAAGGACAGGGCGGGGAAGAAATCCTCCTTCCGGAAAATATCATGGAAGGTGCCGGAAGATGCATTCACAGAATGGTAGAGCTGGGCGGCTGAATAATAACCTGAAAATTTCTGCTGGCTATTATGTCATGGAATTGATACAATAAAAGTAACATTACTGTTCACTCCGTTCTCAGTAACGTAACCAAAATTCATTCCAGATTGCCTGCGGCAATGGAATTTTTGGCTTATATGTCTCGGAATTTTGGCATATTCATGTCAAAACATCTTGCGGGGTAGTGGTGTGTGAACAATTACAGACAAAACAGCCTCAGGAGTAGAAAATTGAAAAATATACAGGCAGACATTAAATCAGGAAATTTTAAACAGGTGTATCTTCTCTATGGAGAGGAAGCATATCTGAAACAACAGTATAAACAGAATCTGGTAAAGGCACTGAATCCGGATGGGGATACTATGAACTTCAATCACTATGAAGGCAAGGGGATTGATGTAAAACAGTTGATCGACCTCTGTGAAACCATGCCATTTTTTGCAGAGCGCAGAGTGGTTTTGCTGGAAGATACAGGTTTTTTCAAAAATAAGTGTGAAGAACTGGCAGATTATATGAAAGAGCTGCCGGACTATCTGTATCTGGTTTTTGCAGAAACGGAAGTAGACAAGAGAAACCGCATGTACAAAGCAGTAAAAGCCTACGGAAGTATTGCGGAATTTATCAGACAGGATGAAAAAACTCTGATGCGCTGGGCAGCAGGGATCCTGGGGAAAGCCGGAAAAAAGATCACCCAGAGAGACATGGAACTTCTGCTGACCAAAACAGGAACTGACATGGGGAATCTCAGGATGGAGATGGAGAAGCTTATCAGTTATACAGAAGGCAGGGATGTGGTGACTGCAGAGGATATTGAAGAAATCTGCACCACCCAGACAACCAACAGAATTTTTGATATGGTGCGTGCAGTAACAGAGAAAAATCAGAAGCGTGCACTGGAACTTTATTATGATCTGCTGACATTGAAAGAACCGCCGATGAGGATCCTGTTTCTTCTTGCGAAGCAGTATCGCCAGCTGCTGTTGGCAAAACAGTTTGCAGCAGCAGGACTTGCGCAGACGGAGATAGGCTCAAAACTGGGAGTGCCCGGGTTTGTTGTGAAAAATATCACAACATGTGCCAGAGCCTATACTATATCAGAACTGGAACAGGCAGTAAAAGATTTTGTGGATGCAGAAGAATCGGTGAAAACAGGACGCCTGGAAGATAAGCTGAGTGTAGAATTACTGATCATTAAGTACAGCAGTAAAGTAAAATAAGAAAAACGGTAACTGCCGGATATTCTGGCAGTTACAAAAGATAATAACAAAAAAGACAGCCACATGACGGTGATGGCTGTCCTTTTTAATCATAAGCTTATAATTAAAAATTCAATCTATAATTAGTCAATGCTGTTAACAGCTTTAGCTAAACGGGCAACTTTTCTTGCGCAGTTGTTTTTGTGATAAACACCTTTGGATGTAGCTTTGCTGATTGTGGAAACAGCATCCTTTAATGCTACTTCTGCAGCTGCCTTATCTTTATTTGCTACTGCTGCTTCAACTTTCTTCATAGAAGTTTTAACTGCAGATTTGATTGCTTTGTTTCTTGCTGCTTTAGTTCTGTTTACTAAAATTCTTTTCTTAGCAGATTTAATGTTAGCCAATTCGTACACCTCCAATTTAATTCGATAAAATATTATTATACTCCTGTCATAGAAACAGACACGGGCGCTCCTATGAACATGCTTATATATATTATCTCAAATAATCTTCCTTGTCAATACATATTTCCATAAAAAAAGCTAAAAATAGATATAAAAAGTTGTTATAAGAACGGAGCAAACAGTAACAAATATTGAATGAAGTACGGAGGGAAAAGAGATGTTGGATAATTACGGAATAAGAACAGACCTGGCGCTGGAGGCAACCGAACGGTTTACAGAGGAAAACGTAGAAGTCCGGGGAGTGGAGATCCACGAAGATTATAATGAAGAGAAAGATATCCGTACCACTGTGGTAAAGATCACCACAGAAAACGGTGCCCGGACAATGGGACGGCCCCAGGGAAGCTATATTACGATAGAAGCTCCGGGGCTTTCTGTACATGATGAGGATTATCACAGAGAAATTTCCCTGGAAATCGCCCGTCATTTACAGAATGTGATCAATCTGGAGCGTGAGCTGTCCATTCTGGTAGTAGGTCTGGGAAATTCAGCGATCACAGCCGATTCCCTGGGGCCTCATGTGGTAGAAAATCTTCATATAACGAGACATATGATAAGAGAGTATGGCCTGCAGAGTCTTGGAAAAGAAAAAATGCACCGTATCAGCGGAATTATCCCGGGAGTAATGGCACAGACAGGGATGGAGACATCTGAGATCATACAGGGAATCGTGGCAGAGACAAAGCCGGACATAGTGATTGCCATTGATGCGCTGGCAGCAAGAAGCACCAGACGCCTGAACCGTACAATTCAGATCACAGACACAGGAATCAACCCGGGTTCCGGTGTAGGCAATCACAGAGTGGGGCTTACAGAAGAAAATCTGCAGGTAAAAGTGATTGGGATCGGAGTACCCACCGTAGTAGATGCGGCAACTATCGTCCATGATTCCATGGCACACCTTCTGGAAGCTCTGGAAGAGGCAGAACAGAAAGAATTTCTGGAAGAAATGATATCTCCTCATCTTCACACCATGTTTGTAACTCCCAAAGATGTGGATGAGACAGTAAAATACCTGAGCTTCACAATCTCAGAAGGACTGAACATGGCGTTTGAGGAAATAGGCGGCTGACCGGAAAATTGTTCCATCAGTGTGAACAGGGTATAAATGGGAAAACATGGACATAGGATAAGTCAAGAGGTGATCCATGTGACAAACGTTCAGAAAGCGTTCTGCATTCTGCTTAGCATGTGCTTTTTTGCCACTCTGGCAGTATTGCCGGGGACATTTTTTACAGGAGAAAATGTGTACAGGCATCTGCCCCTGTACCGCTTTCTGGAAAAAAGAGCTCATATGAGTTCCTATGAAGATATTGAAACTTATAAAAAAATAGCAGGAGAAAACGGAAAATATCTGGGAGAGCGTGCACGGTCCGAACAATTGCTGGCAGAAAAAGGTGAATCTGAAGAATTACAGACACCAGAATCTACACCGGTACCGGAAAAAACAGCAATCCCCTCAAAAACAGTAAAATCAGCGAAAATATCAGAATCAGAACAAGCTTCAGAAAAAACAGAGAAGACACATAAGCCGGAAAAGACAACTGTGTCACCGGAAAATCCTGAACCGGACAAATCACAGAAGCCGCCAAAGTCAGCAGCGCAGAATGTCCGGAATATTCAGGACAGTACAGAAACCATTGCTGCTGCAGTTCCTCATCCAATGATCGACCTGTCCCCCGAAAAACTGGCAGATTATAATTATCTTCTGGGACAATTCTATATCGTAGATCCAACACAGAAGCAGATGCCGTACAGATCAATGCCGAAGATTTTCTGAAACAGGACTTAAAAATCACCAAAGAAACCGATACTCCTCAGATTCTGATCTATCACAGCCATTCTCAGGAAACCTTCGCAGATTCCAGAGAAGGAGAAGAATCCGACACGATTGTAGGAGTGGGAGATTATCTGACACAGCTTCTCACAGAAAACTACGGTTATCAGGTAGTCCATCTCAAAGAGCAGTTCGACATGGCAGGAGGTGAACTGGACCGCAGCGCCGCTTACGATTATGCCCGCGATTATCTGGAACCTTATCTTCAGGAAAACCCGGATATCCAGGTGATCATAGACCTGCATCGGGACGGCATCCCCGAAGACCGCCATCTTGTAACAGAAATCAATGGAAAACCCACAGCCCAGATCCTTTTTTACAATGGACTGAGTTATACGACATCCAAAGGTTCCCTGGACTATCTGCCAAATCCCTACATACAGCAAAACCTGGCATTTTCCTTCCAGCTGGAATATCAGGCAGCCCAATACTATCCTCAATTTTACCGGGGAATTTACCTTGCAGGTTACCGCTACAATCTCCACCTCCGTCCCCGCTCCCTTCTTCTGGAAGCCGGAGCCCAGACCAACACTGTCCAGGAAGTAAAAAACGCCATGGAACCATTTGCCGACATCTTAGACAAGGTACTGCAAGGATAAATTCTATAGCAATTCCATAAAATAATGCAATCAAGACAGTTCAGCAGAGTGCGAAGGACAAGGAAGATACCTGCAGGCGTGCTGACGCACGGCAAAGATAATAATTACTAGGATGTTTCTGTGCGTCCCTGTAGATAAACAGATGACAAACCCTTGCTCCATATGCTATAATACAGAATTAGCAAACCCATCAATTACAGTATATAAGAAAGAACTCAGGAGGGAATTCCTTAATGATAGACCAGAGCAAAATCAGAAATTTCTGTATTATTGCACACATAGACCACGGCAAATCCACTCTTGCCGACCGAATCATCGAAATGACCGGCACTCTGACAGAACGTGAAATGCAGTCACAGGTACTGGACAACATGGAACTTGAAAGAGAACGTGGAATCACCATTAAATCTCAGGCAGTACGAATCGTATACAAAGCCAAAGACGGCGAAGAATACATCTTCAACCTGATCGACACCCCCGGCCATGTAGACTTCAATTACGAAGTATCCCGAAGCCTTGCAGCCTGCGACGGTGCAATCCTGGTAGTAGATGCAGCTCAGGGAATCGAAGCCCAGACACTGGCAAATGTATATCTTGCCCTTGACCATGACCTGGATGTCCTTCCGGTCATCAACAAAATCGACCTGCCAAGTGCAGAACCGGATCGTGTGGTAAATGAAATCGAAGATGTCATCGGCCTTGAAGCCCATGACGCACCAAGGATTTCTGCCAAAACAGGACTCAATGTAGAAGAAGTCCTGGAACAGATCGTAACAAAGATCCCGGCACCTCATGGTGATGTAGATGCACCATTAAAAGCCCTGATCTTTGACTCCATTTATGATGCATACAAAGGCGTTATCGTATTCTGCCGTGTCATGGATGGCCGTGTGAAAAGAGGCACCCAGATCCATATGATGGCAACTGGCTTCACCACAGAAGTTGTGGAAGTCGGATACTTTGGTGCAGGTCAGTTTATTCCATGTGAGGAACTGACAGCAGGCATGGTAGGATACATCACTGCGAGTATTAAAAACCTTGGTGACACTCGTGTAGGTGATACAGTTACAGATAAGGAAAGACCATGTGCAGAAGCACTTCCGGGCTATAAGAAAGTAAACCCTATGGTATACTGCGGATTATACCCGGCAGATGGTGCCAAATACGGTGATCTGAGAGATGCTCTTGAGAAGCTTCAGCTCAATGATGCCTCTCTGTTCTATGAACCAGAGACATCCGTAGCTCTTGGCTTTGGTTTCCGATGCGGTTTTCTGGGATTGCTCCATCTTGAAATCATTCAGGAGCGTCTGGAAAGAGAATACAACCTTGATCTTGTGACTACAGCTCCCGGTGTTATTTACAAAGTACACAAAACTAACGGTGAAGTTATCAATCTGACAAACCCCAGCAATCTGCCGGACCCGTCAGAGATTGAATACATGGAAGAACCAATGGTAAATGCCGAGATCATGGTAACAACTGAATTTATCGGTGCCATTATGGATCTTTGCCAGGAACGAAGAGGGCAGTATCTGGGAATGGATTATATGGAAGAAACACGTGCGCTTCTGAAATATAAGCTGCCGTTAAATGAGATTATCTATGATTTCTTTGATGCCCTCAAATCCCGCTCCAGAGGCTATGCTTCTCTGGATTACGAACTCTGCGGATATGAGCGCAGCGAGCTTGTGAAACTGGATATTCTGGTAAACAAAGAAGAAGTGGATGCTCTTTCCTTTATCGTACATGCAGATACAGCATATGAGAGAGGCCGTAAGATGTGCGAGAAATTAAAAGACGAGATTCCCCGCCAGCTTTTTGAGATTCCGATCCAGGCAGCTGTCGGAAGCAAGATTATTGCCAGAGAGACAGTCAGAGCCATGCGTAAGGATGTACTTGCCAAATGTTACGGCGGTGATATTTCCCGTAAGAAGAAACTTCTGGAGAAACAGAAGGAAGGTAAGAAACGTATGCGTCAGGTAGGCAATGTGGAGATTCCGCAGAAAGCATTTATGAGTGTATTGAAACTGGATGATAAATAAAGTATGAATGGTAACTATTCGGCAGCCTGCTGTCCACATAACTGTGAAGGTACTGAACAGTTATCTGTGAATAGTGCTCATCTCACAGAAGGTTAAAATATTGAAGAAAATGATTAAGCGAAAAACAGTTATACTATGTATGTTATTGCTTGGAATTTCTGTCTCCGGATGTGGGAAAACCAGGGAGGTAGATGAAGCGTCCTCTAAAGTGATCCAGATCAGTGTTGCGCCGGAAGAGACAAGTCCCACTCCGGCACCGGATCAGGTAGCTTCCGCAGCAGTTACCACCAATGGTAATCTGACAATGGTAAATACGTATCTGGCAGAGCAGGATGCAGCAGGTATCTCATCTGCGGAAAGTTCAGACAGCCAAAGTGATGCCGACAGTACAGATAACAGTGTCGACTCAGCAGATAACAATGAGCAAGACAGCAGTACATCAGATACTGAGGAATAGAAAACAGGTCATAACAGGAGCAGATTACAATGGAGAGAAGGAATATCACAGATTCTCCCATGGAAATCTATGTCCACATTCCATTTTGCATAAAAAAATGTGATTACTGTGATTTCCTTTCCGGTCCGTCAGGTCCAAAGGAGCAGGCTGATTATGTAGATGCTCTGCTTGAAGAAATCAATGCAGCAGAAGAAGGAAAAGGAAGGAGTGTATCCTCTGTATTTATTGGAGGGGGCACTCCTTCTGTTTTGGATGAGAGATTCATAGGAGAAATTTTAAATCATATAAGACGAAAATTTCAGATTGCGGATCATGCTGAGATCACCATAGAAGTAAACCCGGGGACTGCAGACAGAAACAAACTGCAGGCATACAGAACATATGGAATCAACCGCCTGAGCATAGGTTTACAGTCGCCGGATGACAGAGAACTGAAGATCCTTGGAAGAATCCACAATTATGAGCAGTTTCTGGAGACTTACAGAAGTGCAAGAGAGGCAGGGTTCGACAATATCAATATTGATCTGATGAGTGCGATCCCGGATCAGACTTATGAAGGATGGATCCACAATCTTCGCACTGTTGCAGGACTGGATCCGGAACATATTTCCGCATACAGCCTGATTATTGAGGAGGGCACACCTTTTGCATCGCGGACGCTGAATTTGCCGGATGAAGATGCGGAGTACAATATGTATGAGGCAACAGCACAGATTCTGAGAGAATATGGCTTTGAGCAGTATGAGATTTCCAATTACGCAAAGAAAGGCAGAGAATGCAGGCATAACGTGGGCTATTGGATCCGACAGGATTATCTGGGGTTTGGCCTGGGAGCTTCCTCTCTTTATGGAAAGGAACGTTTTGTCAATACGCAGGATATGAAAAAATATCTGGAAAACAGTAGAACTCCGAAAAAAATAAGAGAAAAAGAGCCGCCCCTCACCAGAGAGGATGAGATGGCGGAGTTCATGTTTCTGGGACTTCGTATGACCAGAGGAATCTCAAAAGCTGAGTTTGAGCGGCAGTTTGGCAGTGAAATAGATGCAATATACGGGGATGTTCTGAGAAAATATAAGTCAATGGGACTGCTTTTGGAAGAAAACGGAAGGATTTTTCTGAGCAGAGAGGGAATTCATGTAAGCAATTCCGTTATGGCGGATTTTTTGCCGTAAACGCCTTGACGAACAAATGTTCCTGTATTATACTGATGCCATGAGGATTGCGGGGCAGCGAAACTGCGCACAATCCATGAATATCATAACATACGAAAAAGGTGTAACTGTCAAGGTAAGAAACAGTTATTATTTATAAATGAGAAACAGGAGGCCCACAATGGCAGCAGATACAACGAAGAAGCACTTTATCAGGATCAGAGGTGCCAATGTTAATAATCTTAAGAATTTAAGTGTGGATATTCCCAGAGACAAGTTTGTGGTATTTACAGGACTGAGTGGCTCCGGTAAATCTTCACTGGCTTTTGATACCATCTATGCAGAGGGACAGCGTCGTTATATGGAATCTCTCTCTTCCTATGCAAGACAGTTCCTGGGACAGATGGAGAAGCCGGATGTGGAGAGCATCGAAGGTCTGCCGCCGGCCATTTCCATTGATCAGAAATCTACCAACCGCAATCCCCGTTCCACAGTAGGAACAGTGACAGAAATCTATGATTATTTCCGACTTCTGTATGCCAGAGTGGGAATCCCTCATTGTCCGAAGTGCGGAAGAGAGATTAAGAAGCAGACAGTTGACCAGATGGTAGACAGTATCATGTCTTTTCCGGAGAGAACGAAGATCCAGCTTCTGGCGCCTGTTGTGCGGGGGCGCAAGGGAACTCATGCAAAGCTTCTGGAGCAGGCAAAGAGAAGCGGATATGTACGTGTGCAGATTGACGGAAACCTGTATGAGCTTTCCGAGGAGATCAGTCTGGACAAGAATATCAAGCATAATATAGAGATTGTGGTAGACCGTCTGATCGTGAAGCCCGGGATTGAGAAAAGACTCTCAGATTCCATTGAGACAGTGCTGGATCTGGCAGAGGGCCTTCTGATGGTAGATACTATGGATGGAAATATTCACAATTTCAGCCAGAGTTTCTCCTGTCCTGACTGTGGTATCAGTGTAGATGAGATCGAACCGAGAAGCTTTTCTTTCAATAATCCTTTTGGCGCCTGTCCGGACTGTCTGGGACTTGGGTATAAAATGGAATTTGATATTGATCTGATGATCCCGGATAGATCTCTGAGTATCCTGGATGGTGCCATTGTGGTCACAGGATGGCAGTCTTGCACAAATGAGGGAAGCTTTTCCAGGGCAATCCTGGATGCTCTTGCCAGAGAATATGATTTCAGCCTGGCAACACCTTTTGAGGAGTATCCGGAGAAGATACAGGACATTCTGATCAACGGAACTAATGGACATTCTGTAAAGGTTTACTATAAAGGCAGCGCGGAGAGGGCGTTTACGATGTGGCGTTTCCGGGGCTGATCCGAAATGTGGAGCAGCGTTACAGAGAGACAGGCTCTGATGCCATGAAGCAGGAGTATGAATCTTTCATGCGCATTACTCCATGTAAAACCTGTAAAGGTCAGAGACTGAAGAAGGAATCACTGGCTGTGACTGTGGCGGATAAGAATATTTATGAGGTCACCAATCTTTCCATAGAGAAGCTGAAAGCCTTTCTGGCGGATATGCAGCTCTCCGAGCAGCAGCAGCTTATCGGCAGACAGATTCTGAAGGAAATCAGGGCAAGGGTAAGTTTCCTGTCAGATGTAGGACTGGATTATCTTTCATTGGGACGTGCGACAGGAACTCTTTCCGGCGGCGAGGCGCAGAGAATCCGTCTGGCTACCCAGATTGGTTCCGGGCTGGTAGGAGTTGCCTATATTCTGGATGAACCGAGTATCGGACTTCACCAGAGGGATAATGACAGACTTCTTGGTTCTCTGATGAAACTGCGTGATCTTGGAAACAGCTGATCGTTGTGGAGCATGATGAAGATACCATGCGTGCCGCAGACTGTATTGTAGATATAGGTCCCGGTGCAGGGGAGCATGGCGGACAACTGGTTGCCATGGGAACTGCAGAGGATTTGATGAAGAACGAGGATTCCATCACAGGAGCTTATCTGAGCGGAAAATTAAAAATCCCGGTACCTTTGGAGAGACGGAAGCCAACCGGTTTTCTTACTGTCAAGGGGGCGGCAGAGAATAATCTCAAGAATATCGATGTGAAGATACCTCTTGGGATCATGACCTGTATCACAGGAGTTTCGGGCTCAGGTAAGAGCTCTCTGATCAATGAGATCCTTTATAAACGCCTGGCAAGAGATCTGAACCGGGCAAGAGTGATTCCGGGAAAACATAAGGATATTCTGGGAACAGACCAACTGGATAAGGTTATCAATATTGACCAGTCACCTATTGGCCGTACTCCACGTTCCAATCCTGCGACTTATACCGGGGTATTTGACCAGATCAGAGATCTTTTTGCAGCAACAGCAGATGCCAAGGCAAAAGGATATAAGAAAGGACGATTCAGTTTTAATGTAAAGGGCGGAAGATGTGAGGCATGCAGCGGTGACGGTATTATCAAAATTGAGATGCATTTCCTTCCGGACGTATATGTACCATGCGAGGTCTGCAAAGGTAAGAGATATAACAGAGAAACCCTGGAAGTAAAGTATAAGGATAAGAATATTTACGATGTGCTGAATATGACGGTGGAGGAAGCACTGACTTTTTTTGAGAATGTTCCTTCTATTAAAAGAAAGATACAGACTCTTTATGATGTAGGACTTTCCTATATCCGGCTGGGACAGCGTCCACAGAGCTTTCCGGAGGAGAGGCACAGAGGATCAAGCTTGCCACAGAGCTGAGCAAGCGCAGCACAGGTAAGACTATCTACATTCTGGATGAGCCTACCACAGGTCTGCATTTTGCGGATGTGCATAAGCTGGTGGAGATTCTGAAACGATTATCGGAGGGCGGTAATACAGTAGTTGTGATCGAGCATAATCTGGATGTGATTAAGACCGCAGATTATATCATTGATATCGGACCGGAGGGTGGAGACAAAGGAGGTACCGTAGTTGCTCAGGGAACTCCTGAGGAGGTGGCACAGTCACCGGTTTCCTATACCGGAAAATATGTAAAGAAATATCTGAAATAATCTTGAAATCATATTGCAGGACTTTCTTTTTAAATGGAAGTTGTATATAATAGAAGAGATTATTTATAGCAATTCTCGTAAATAATATATTTTGATCCGGCTTATCAGGATGTGAAGCCCTGTTGGACTGTTTTGATCGCATTATTTTATGGAGTTGTTATAACTAAACCGGATAAGTCCCCGGTAGAGACTGTAAAAAGTAATGATCAGTTGAAGGGGATGAGGAGAACGTAAGAACAGAAAGGGGATTTCCATGCCGACAAGTGATATTGGAATTGACCTGGGAACCAGGAACAGTCTGGCTTATTCTACAGGAAAAGGGCTTGTGCTAAATGAGCCTTCGATCGTAGTTTATGATAAAAATACAGAGAAGATACGTGCGATCGGTGAAGAAGCCCGTCTGATGGAAGGGCGCATTACTTCAGATATGGAGATCATCCGTCCCATCAGACAGGGCGTGATCGTTGATTATACAGTTACAGAGAAGATGTTGAAATACTTTATATCCAGAGCAATAGGAAGAAGAGCTTTCCGCAAGCCCAGGATCAGTATCTGTGTTCCCAGTGGAATTACAGAGATTGAGAAAAAGGCAGTGGAGGAAGCAACCTATCAGGCTGGTGCCAGAGATGTCTATATGGTGGAGGAACCTATAGCTGCGGCAATCGGAGCCGGGGTGGATGTGACCAAGCCCTTTGGAAATCTGGTCGTAGACATTGGAGCCGGAACTTCGGATGTTGCGGTTATCTCTCTTGCGGGGGTTGTGGTTTCCGCTTCTGTGAAAGTTGCAGGGGACACTTTTAATCAGGCTATACTGAACTATGTGAGAAAGAATCATGGACTTTTTATCGGAGAAGATATGGCAGAGAAGATCAAAATTCAGATTGGTACGGCTATAGAGGAATCAAATCCGAGAACAATGGAAGTAAAGGGGAGAAATGTGATTACCGGTCTGCCGAAGACAGTGACACTTACCTCAGAAGAAATACGTGTGGCGTTAAAGGATGCTACAAGCCAGATTGTGGAGACTGTTCATGGAATTCTGGAAAAGACACCGCCGGAACTGGCTGCGGATATTGTAGACAGAGGAATCGTACTTACAGGCGGCGGTGCTCTTCTTCATGGGATGGATACACTGATCGAGCAGAGAACCGGAGTAAGTACACTGACTGTGCAGGATGCAATGAGCGTGGTCGCAGTGGGAACCGGTAAGTATGCAGAGGTAATGGCACGTTTTGACGGATAAAGCAGGAGGTACTGCACAGTGCAGTGCCTTTTTGCGTTGTCAGAGGCTCAAAGAAGCAGGAGGTGTGGAGAAAAGCACATGAGTGAAACTGTCACAGGATACATAGATCATGTTATTTTCAGAAATGAAAATAACGGATATACAGTTATGGTACTGAAAGGTACAAAAAAAGAGGAAGAGCTGACCTGCGTGGGAAGTTTCCCTGCGATCACACAGGGGGCATCTATTGAAGCAACCGGAGTATATATCCATCATCCGGTATATGGCAAACAGTTTCAGATCAGTTCTTTTACAGAGAAGATGCCGGAGGATACATATGGAATAGAACGTTATCTGGGTTCGGGCGCCATCAGGGGAATCGGTGCTGCACTGGCTGCCAGGATCGTGCGGAAGTTTGGAGATGACACACTCCGTATCGTAGAAGAAGAGCCGGAGCGGCTTGCAGAGGTAAAGGGGATCAGTGAGAAAAAAGCCCGGGAGATCGCTGCGCAGGTAAGTGAGAAGGCAGAGATGCGAAAAGTAATGATCTTTCTGCAGAAATATGGGATTTCCCTGAACCTGGGCGCAAAGATTTATCAGAAATATAAGGAATCTGTCTATACGATCCTTCAGGAGAATCCTTACAGACTTGCGGAAGATATTTCCGGTGTGGGATTTAAGATTGCTGATGAGATTGCTGCCAGAGTCGGTATTCACGCAGACTCAGATTACAGAATCCGCAGCGGAATGCTGTATACTCTTCTGCAGGCTTCGGGAGAAGGACATACTTATCTTCCGAGGGAACAGTTATTTACAAGATGTGCCAGACTTCTGGGAGTAGATGAATCCTATATGGAGAAACATCTTATGGATATGGTTATTGACAGGAGCTGGTGCTGAAAGAAAAAAGCGGAGAAACTATCGTTTATCCGGCACAGTATTATTATCTGGAACTGAACACTGCCAGGATGCTTAATGAACTGAATATTGTGTGTCCTGAGGATAAAGAGCTTGTCAGGCACAGAATTGAGCTGATCGAGAAAGAGACAGGAACTGTTCTGGATGAAATGCAGAAGAAAGCAATCACTGAAGCAGCGGATCATGGACTCTTTATTCTTACAGGAGGCCCCGGTACAGGTAAAACGACAACGATCAATGCGATCATCCGCTTTTTTGAGGGAGAAGGTGCAGAGATTCGGCTGGCTGCACCTACCGGACGTGCTGCAAAGAGAATGACAGAGACTACCGGATATGAGGCGCAGACAATTCACCGTCTGCTGGAACTGAATGGAATGCCGGAAGAAGAGAGGGACGGGCATTCAGCTAAATTCGAGAGGAATGCGCAGAATCCGCTGGAGGCAGATGTGATCATTATTGATGAAATGTCTATGGTGGATATCCATCTGATGCATTCTCTTCTTCTTGCAGTGGTAGCAGGAACCAGACTGATCCTTGTGGGGGATGAGAATCAGCTTCCGAGTGTAGGCCCGGGCAATGTGCTGAGAGATATTATCCGAAGCAGATGTTTCCATGTAGTGGAACTGACTAAGATATTCAGACAGGCATCAGAGAGTGATATTGTTGTAAATGCTCATAAGATAAATAAGGGAGAACAGGTTCAGATCAATAATAAGAGCAGAGATTTCTTTTTTCTGAAGAGATATGATGCAGATATCATTATAAGAGTAGTGATCGCGCTGATCCAGGAGAAACTGCCGCGCTATGTAGATGCCAAACCCTTTGAGATACAGGTACTGACACCTATGAGAAAGGGACTTCTGGGAGTAGAGCGGCTGAACCAGATCCTGCAGAGATACCTGAATCCGCCGGAAGACGGGAAATCCGAGAGGGCGGTTGGAGACCGGCTGTTCCGCACAGGGGACAAGGTCATGCAGATCAGAAATAATTATCAGATGGAATGGGAAATCCGGGGACGATATGGGGTTGTCATTGAGAAAGGCGTGGGAGTATTTAACGGAGACACCGGAATCCTCAGGGAAATCAATGAATTTGCTGAGACAGCAGAAGTGGAATTTGAGGATGGACGTTTTGCAATGTACTCGTTCAAACAGCTGGAGGAACTGGAACTTGCATATGCTATTACAATCCACAAGTCTCAGGGATCTGAGTATCCGGCAGTCATACTTCCATTGCTTTCCGGACCACAGATGCTTTTAAACAGGAACCTTCTTTATACCGCAGTTACCAGAGCAAGAAAATGTGTGACGGTTGTGGGAAACGAGGAGACCTTTGCAGAGATGATACGCAATGAAAAACAGCAGAAGAGATACAGTGCACTGGATGAACGGATCAGAGAACTGAGTGAGACTACAGGGGATAATAATACAGATGGTGAAGAATGATATTGCAGACTGTGATCTGATGACTGAATAATAACAGAGAAAAAATTTATTCCGATAATATGAAAAAAACAGAAATACAGAGGATAGCAAAACAAAGAGTAAAATAGTGGAAGGAAATGGAAATGAAACGGTTTCTGAACATGGTTGCTGATATTTTTTACCCGAGATGCTGTCCGGTCTGTCAGAAAATACTGGCAGACCAGCGAAGGATGATCTGTCCGGAATGCGAGAAAGAACTTCGCCCGATTGGTCATCCCAGATGTTATAAATGTGGAAAGCCCATAGAAACAGGGGAATACTGCAGGGACTGTCAGAAACACAGGCATGTGTATGAACAGGGAAGAGGTATTTTTGTCTATGATGGCATAATGAGAAGATCTGTTACCAGATATAAGTACTATGGATGCAGAGAATACGGTGATTTTTACGCCAGAGCAATGTATCGATATGCACAGAAAGAATTGCGGGAATGGAAGCCGGATCTGATCGTGCCGGTTCCGGTACACAGGTCGAAAGAGCGGCAGAGAGGTTTTAATCAGGCTGCATATCTGGCGGAGAAACTCGGTCATTATACCGGGATTTCCACAGATGTCAATATTGTGCAGAAAGTTTTAAAGACAAAGTCGCAGAAAAAACTGAATGCTTTGCAGAGAAGAAAAAACCTGGAAAAAGCGTTCTGCGTGACCGGAGATGTCAGGGGAAAGAATATCCTGGTGATAGATGATGTGTATACAACAGGAAGTACGATCGATGCAATGGCCGGATGCCTGAAGAGAAAAGGTGCCGGAAATGTTTATTTTCTTACGGTTTGCATAGGCAGGAGATAAGAAAAAACACTTTTCATACATAATGATATATGTTACAATTAATCTGTATGATTATATGAATGATATCAGGTTGTTGCTGAGAACAGAGTGAACAGTAATAGCGGATTATAGCAAAAGGAAAAGCATACAGTAAGGAGTAATTTATGTTAAATGAAGAGAAGATAAAAATCATGAATAAACTTGCCATGTATGAACAGGGTGAAGGAAAGAAATATCTTCCGGTCAGCAGGTACTACCGTAGTGATTATATCGGACTTGCCATGATTAAGAATTTTTTCCTTGTTACGATTGGGTATTGCCTGATTCTGGCCGGTATCGCAGCATATTTTGCTGAATATCTGATAGATAATGTTCATAAGATGAACCTTGTTTCACTGGGCGTGGAAGTTATTCTGGGGTATGTGGCAGTGCTGGTACTGTTTTCTGTCCTGACATATATCCAATATACGGTGAAATACCACAAAGCAAAGAAAAGTGTGAAAAATTATTATGAAGAACTTACACAATTAAGTAAAATCTACGGTCGCGAAGATAAAAAATCTTCAGCCAGAGGAGTTACAGGAGGATATAAAAAATGACAGCATTACTCGAATTAAAACAGCGAATAAAGAATTTATACAGCCAGTATGAGATTTATATCCTGCCTGTCTTACGTTTCGTTCTGGCAATGGTTTATTTCATATGGATCAATACCAATATGGGATATATGAAGCAGATCGATAATATATTTATTGTTCTGATCCTTGCACTGATCTGTTCCATTCTTCCTTCAGGTGTAATGATTTTTGTAGGATTTGCCTGATGGTCGCACATGGTTATGCACTGGGGATAGAAGTTGCAGGTTTTATGCTTGTGCTGATCCTGTTTATGGCAATTCTCTTCCTGAGATTCAGTTCAGACAATAATTTAGTACTTGTATTTACACCGCTTTCCTTTGGGTTCAGTGTTCCGACGCTTCTTCCTATCGGAAGCGGACTTTTGTGCAATGCGTTTTCTGCACTTCCTGCAGGCTGCGGAGTGATTATTTACTATTTTATCCGTTTTATACGTGTACAGCATAAACTTCTGGAAAACCCGGATGTTGCCATAGCTGACAAATTAAAACTTCTGACAGATGGAATCGTGCAGAACTGGGGAATGTGGATCACAGTGATTGCCTTTATCGCAGTGATTCTGCTGGTGAATCTGATACGTACCCGCTCTTTTGACTATGCATGGAGAATTGCCATTATTGCAGGTGGAGTTGTGTATGTTCTGATGATTATTGCAGGTGGATTTTATTTTAGACTGGATATTGATGTTGTTACGCTGATCATTTATACAGTGATCTCTGTGGTGATAGGATTACTTCTTGAATTCTTTGTATTTGGTGGTGACTATACCCGTACCGAGAGACTGGAATATGAGGATGATGAATATTATTATTATGTAAAAGCAGTGCCGAAAGCCTGTGTCACAACATCTGAAAGAAGTATAAAGAAGATTAACGGAAGTTCCGCAAGGATGAAAGACCGGCACAGGATAACGTTGTTTCTTATGCGAATCCTATTTTTCATGGTGATGAGAAAGCAGTGACGACAGATGAGGCTGCAGCACCTGTAGAGAGAAAGAAAGATATTGACAGCGTGGATTTTGAGAAGAAACTGGAAGAATCATTAAAAAATCTGTAAAAAGCAGTTTCCGGTAACGATGAGACATACGAGCCAAAATTCCATTGCCGCAGGCAATCTGGAATGAATTTTGGCTACGTTACTGTGAACGGAGTGAACAGTAACACAAAATCCACTGAAAACATTTTCAACGATAAGGTATATAAAAATGATAAGGAAAGGAGAGCCATATGCAGGATTTTTCAGGAAATTTGATAGAAACATTATCAAGACTGGCATTTCCTAAGATTGGGATTATAGATATCATACAGATTGCACTGATCGCTTTTTTTGTATATCAGTTCATGGTATGGATCAAATATACTCATGCATATACACTTCTGAAAGGAATACTGGTCGTTCTCCTCTTCATTCTGATCGCGTATATTTTCAGGATGAATACGATTCTGTGGATTTTTTCAAATCTGGCAAGTACACTGATTGTAGGTGTGATCGTTATTTTTCAGCCGGAGCTCAGAAAAGTTCTGGAACAGCTTGGACAAAAGCGGATCATGGCTTCACTGATACCTTTTGATGCAGGTAAAGAGGTGAAGGAAAGATTTACGGATAAAACCATCAGTGAGCTGGTCAAAGCATGTTTTGATATGGGAGAAGTTAAGACCGGAGCACTGATCGTAATTGAGCAGAATGAGCTGCTGACCGATTATATAAGAACAGGTATTAATCTGGATGCAATCCTTACCAGTCAGCTTCTGATCAATATATTTGAACATAACACACCACTTCATGACGGAGCTGTTATTGTAAGAGAGAACAGGATTGTGGCTGCAACATGCTATCTTCCACTGTCTGATAATATGGAACTGAGCAAACAGCTTGGAACGCGGCACAGGCAGGTGTGGGGATCAGTGAGCAGACAGATTCTGTTACGATCATTGTATCAGAGGAAACCGGTCAGGTATCTGTAGCGCAGGGAGGAAAGCTGACCAGAGGTGTAAACAGTGCAAAACTCAGAGAAATCCTGGTCAGAGCGCAGAATAAGCAGGTTGTAGACAACAGCAAACTTCGCCATTTACTGAAAGGAAGAGTGAAGCATGAAGAAGCGAAAAATAACAGATAATATACCTCTGAAAATCATGTCTGTCGCAATAGCTGTTGTGCTATGGCTGATCGTTGTAAATATAGATAATCCGACAGGAACCAATTACTATACGCTCAATGATGTGGAACTGATCAACAAGGAATATGTGGAATCTTCAGATACTATCGGTAAGATGTGTATGCCGGAACAGAACCAGGATTCCATAAAAGTTGCGATCACTGCAACCAAGAAGATCAGAGACAAGATCAAAGTCACAGACATCTCTGCGGTAGCTGATCTTCAGCAGGCGGTAAGCCTGGATACAAATCCGGTTATGGTTCCTATTACCGTTACCTGTTCTGTACCGGGGGTATCTCCCAGTGATATCAAAGTTACTCCTCAGAATCTCAGTGTAAATCTTGATGAAAAAGAGACACAGGAGTTTGTGGTAAATGTCAGCAGAGGTGATACGAAACCGGGCAAAGATTATGAAGTAGGAAGTCTGACTGCCAGTCCGGAGAAAGTAAGGATTACAGGCCCGAAGACGCTGATCAATAAAATAGATAAGGTAAATGCTTCCATTGAACTGGATGGGAATACAGAGGATTTTACACAGGATGTAAACCTTACGATCATTGATAAGAATCAGGAGGTACTTACCGATTCTGAAATGAATTCATTGCGGATTGAGAATAATGCAAAAGTAACAGTGACTGCAAAATTATGGAAAATCCGTCAGGGAGTGCAGATATCTGCAGATTATGTAGGGACACCGGCTGAAGGATATCAGGTTGGGGCTGTGAGAACAGTGCCGGATACGATCAGTGTAGCAGGCAGTGCAGAAGGTCTTGAAAGTCTTGCGGATAATAATAATGTGATCACTATACCGGAAGACAGTATTGATATTTCCGGTGAATCCGAAGATGTGGAGAAAAAAATCAGTCTTACGAATCTTCTGCCGGACAATGTGAAACTTACCAGTGACTCCAGTGAAGATGTATGGGTGACTGTAAGTATTCTTCCGGCCGGAAGCAGAGAGTTTGAATTTCCGACTAAGAATATAGAGGTTAAGAATAAACCGAAAGATCTGCAGGTAACATTTGAGACTGCGCAGATAGAAGTGCGGATCAAATCAGATAACAAAGATCTGGATGATCTGAATAATGACAAAGACATTAAGGCATCTATAGATCTGGATGGCAAAAAAGAAGGAAGTTATGAAGTCCCGGTTGAGATAGTCTTGCCGGATGGTTATGAGACAGTGAAGATGTGACTACGGAAGTAGTGATTTCATCAGGGACTGCTGTTGATGACAGTAAGGAAAACAAGGAATAAAAGAATTCTCCACTTACAGAAGGGGTAGTAACAATATAAGAGGAACAGTGAAATGGTCAGTAAAAAAGTGACAGTTAAAAATCCCACAGGTCTTCATCTGAGACCTGCGGGGATTTTGTGCAATGAGGCAATGAAATACCAGTCACAGATAACATTTGTCTACGATGGGGGCATGGCAAATGCAAAGAGTGTACTGAGTGTACTTGGTGCATGCGTAAAATGCGGAAATGAGATAGAACTTACCTGTGAAGGTGTTGATGAACAGGAAGCCCTGGATCATCTTGTTACTGCTATTGATAGCGGCCTTGGCGAGTAGAAAGCTGCTGTGCACAAACAGAGTGAACAGTAACCATAAAGTAACATGACTAAAAGAGGAGGAACTTATTGTGAAAAGAAGATTAGTTGCGGTTACATTGAGTCTTATTATGACAATGGCAACTGTCAGTGAAGCAGGTGCTGCTGCATTTACTTCACCTGATACAGCTTTGGCTGTTGCCACACAGACAGATGCAGAAGAAGTAAATGTTACAGAAGAAACTTCTGAAACAGGAACTTCTGAAACAGAAGCAGACGCTTTTTCAGATGGAGATGATGGGACAGCAGTACCATCACAGGAACAGACAGACGACGCATTTACAGCGGGAACGGATACGGCTGCTGCATTGCCGGACGAGACGCCGTCAACAGCAGATGCTACGGATGCCGTTGGAGCCGCTGTAGTGAAAGCTGAGGACTGGGTAAGCACAGAGAATGGCTTTAAACTGCGCAAACCTGCAAAAAATCAGGATACAGCAAATACAGATGATCAGAAAGCAGCAACAGCAGCACTACCCGATGAGGAGATGCCGTCTGAGACTGACGGATTCTCAGGAGATCAGACAGAATCATCTGAAACAGCAGTGGCTGAAACAGATACAACAGCTGTGACAGCAGAGGTTACAGCAATGGAAACACCAGCAGCAACGGATACAGTGTCTGTAACAAATGAAGAATTTTATACAGCGGCAGACGGAATTGTAAAGATCAGCACAGAGTATAAAGGGGAAACCCATACAGGATATTATCTGTTTGATGAAGAGGGAATCCTTGTAACCGGACAGGCTGAGGTAAAAGAAAAATCTTCAGCTGATGAAGAACCGACATCAGATGCAGCTCAGTCAGCAGGAGAAGATGCCGCAGGGGAAGAAACAGAAGCCCAGGCAAATCAGTCCTATTTTACAACTGCAGATGAGGCTGTTGTTTATACCGGATGTGAAGGAGAAGCGATAACTCCATATACATCTACAGTAGGCCAGCAGGAGAAGAGTGTATGGAAATGGACAGGAACATATTTCCAGTACTACGATGAGAATGGTAATCTGGAGACAATTGCACAGCTTGAAGCGAAAGCAAAAGCAGCAGGTACATATACCGGATATTTCAAGATCAATGAGGATTATTACTGCCTTGATCCTGAAGGTAAGCCACAGACAGGAGAGATCACCCTCACAGTTAACGGCGAATCAAACCTGTATTATTTTGATCCTGCAAGCAGCGACATTCCCGGAAAAATGTTCCACAATGGATGGCTTCGTTCAGATACCACTAAGGGAGAGCGCTGGCTGTATTTTAAAAAGGGAAATGTTCCGGCAGACATCGGTAAATATTATAAGCGTGGCGTAGTTGCCACAGCTATCCCGGAGAAAGGAACCGGAGCTTACTTGCTGGATGCCAATGGATATGTTCTGAAATCAGTGATGAAGAAGGCTCAGAATGGTGCATATTACTGTACCGACAGTAACGGCCAGATTTATAGAAATAAACTTGTAAAATACGGCAATTTCAGATATTATTTTGGTTCAAACGGAAAGCGGGCAACCTGGACAAAGAGATGGGCAAAAGCAGGCGATCATTACTATTACTTTGGAAGTACTCCGGGTCGTGTTGTTGAGAAACATGGCTGGCAGAAACTTGTCAGCACCAGTGGCAAATTCCTTGGCTGGCTGTATTTTGATTCCAATGGAAATCATTATACGGATAAGTGGACTTCCGCAGGTTATTATTTTAAACCATCAGGAAAGCTTGCAAGCGGTTTGACAGAAATCGATGGAAAGAAATATATATTTGAATCATCTACATCCACAGAACATAAAGGTAAAGTATATAAGAGCACAATGGTGCGCTATAAAAAGAAATGGTATATCGCATCCTCTAAGGGAAGTCTGTATAAGAGTGGATGGAGAAAATACAGCGGCAATTACTATTATCTTAAAGAATGTGTGGTTCAGACAAATCAGTTTATGAAAAAGAATGGAGTAAACGGTTATCTGGATGCAAACGGTAAATATACAAGAGGATGGGTAATTGTAAGTAATGCTAAAAATCTGGTGAGATATATTGATCCGTCAGGAAACGGATTTGCAAGAAATAAGAGTATGAGAGTTAATGGAATTCTGTATTACTTTGACAGTAACGGATACCGTATCACTGATCTGACAAACAGATACAGAGGACCGTATTCTGTTCAGGTGGACAGAGTAAACGGAGTTATGACTGTTTATGCTGATTCAGCCAGAACAATTCCTGTTAAGACGATCAGAGTATCTGTAGGTTTAGCGGGAACACCAACTCCGACCGGTAACTTTACACTGAGCAGAAGCCTGAGGTGGCAGCCTCTTATGGGACCATCCTGGGGACAGTATGGAACCCATGTAGACCGTGCCGGACAGGGAGGAATCTTTGTTCATTCTGTAGCCTGCGGTCAGGCAAACTCATATAATCTTCCGGCAGGAGAGTACAATAAGCTTGGATCTCCCGCATCACATGGATGTATCAGAACCTGTGTGGCAGATGCGAAGTGGGTTTATGAGAACTGTAATGGCGCATCCATCAGTATTATTGACGGTCAATATAAAGCAGATGATGCAATGAAAGGACCTCTTGGAAAGAAAGCACTGACTCCGTTAAGGGGAGCTGCTAATTTCGATCCTACAGATCCTGCTGTCTGATCCGGATGTTTCTGCCAGGATAAACAGAATTGCTATAGAAACGAAATATGCAAAACGGCTGCACAGAGCAAGAAATGTGCAGCGTTTTTGGGTATATATCAGGGATTATCTTGCGAAAATGTAATATAGTGTGTATAATATGTTAATAGTATTGTAATAAAATAGACGCTTGTTAGAAGACAGGAGTAGAAAGATGAAAAGAGATTTTTTTAAAATCAGAAAAAGGATCATTGTTGGTTGTCTGGCAACTGTGATAGCTGTAGCGCAGCCTGTAAGCTCTGTTTTTGCAAATCCGCATTATGACAGACGTGATACAGTGGCTGAGGAGGAATTTATTTATTCTGCAAGAACTTCCGGTACAGAGTCATCAAGAAAAAAAGTGAACCCCAAAGCATGGAAAAAGATCAACGGTGTCTGCTATAACGGAAGTGGTGAAATCATTCCGGGTGCGATAACCAGAGGCATGGATGTCTCTGAATGGCAGGGCAATATTGACTGGAAACAGGTGAAGAAGTCTGACATAGATTTTGCGTTTGTCCGGATCTCCTATGGCCTGACTCACGAAGATTATACCTATGATGAGAATATGACAAATGCAGAACTTGCCGGAGTACCCACGGGCACCTATGTGTACAGTACAGCCTTATCGACAACTACCGCATTAAAGGAAGCACAGCTTGCCATCAGCAAAATGCAGGGTTACAAGGTTTCCTATCCGGTCGTATATGATCTGGAGTATGCAAAAGCAAGTAAGCTTTCTGCAAAAACAGTCTCAGAGATGGCACTGACCTTCTGCAATGAAGTGCGCAGGGCCGGATATTATCCAATGGTTTACTGCAATACCAACTGGTATGATAATTACATAGACTGGTCCTTATTATCAGGAGTGGATGTATGGATCGCAAGATATGGGGACACGATTCAGGCACCTGATAAGGAACGGTACAATTATACAATATGGCAGTCCACAGACGGTAACCGGGAAAGCGGACTGAACAGTACCAGCGGACTGGTAGCAGGAATTCCTGCAGGCAATGATGTTGATATGGATTTTGGCTATGTGGATTATACAAAGAAAATTACGCCGAGATGGAAATCTCTGGATTCCTATGTTCCGGCAATGAAACCCGATACAGGCAGCAACGATGGAAGCCAGGAACAGACAGGACTTCATCAGGAAAATGGAAAATACTATTATGTCAATGAAAATGGCGAACGTGTGTCAGATCAGTGGGTAACTGTAAATGGAAAGACCTATTATATCAGTTCTGATGGTTATGCTCTGATGGGAATGAAGAAAGTAGACGGGAAATGTTACTGGTTTCATACAAAGTCCGGATATATGTTTAAAAACCGCCGCGTGACCAGATCTACCGGCGATATCTACTATTTTGGAAGCGACGGTGTACGCTGCGAGAATGGAATGTACAAAATCAGGGAAAAAAGTGGGGAACACACCTATTATTTCCAGAAAAACGGAAAAGCGTATAAGGGATGGCTGACACTGAATGGTAAAAAATACTATTTTTACAAAGGCAGTTCCGCACTTTCCGGTACGCGTGCGAGAACATTACACTGACCAGTTCCAACAGGATTGTATCTGTGTTTGATGGAAATGGAGTGTGTACCAGACAATATAAAAAGCGGTAAAAAATATTGAAACATATAAAAAGATCCTGCAGCTGTGGCACTGATGGAAATTCTGCAACAGCTTCGGGATCTTTTTATGAAATTGCCGTAATTAAAGTGTATAGATCAGGATACCTGCAATGATGATCAGGTTTCCCATGATTTTTCCTTTCGTGATCTTTTCCTTCAGAATGAAATGAGAGAGAAGCAGGACAAACACATAGGCGGCAGTATCAATGACAGGACCATAGCGCATATCTACTTTTGTATAACACCATGTATTGAGGAGGAGGATCAGCATATATATGGTGTATGAGAGAATCACCCGGAAATTGAGATATTCCCTGATTCGGTTTTCGTATCTGATATTTGCGCTCTGTTTCAGAAGTATCTGTGAAACAGCGGAAAAAAATGTTCCGCTCAACATGATTAAAAAAAATGTTCTATTCATATCTCTGCACCGTCCATACTCCAAATAAAACCACCAGAATACCTATGATATTCTGAATGGAAAGATTTTCATGAAAGATCAGCACTGCCCATATCTGCGACCACAGAAGATAAACACTTTTATTGGCATAGGCAGTAGACAAAGAGAATTTCTTGATGACCTGCTGCCAGGTGATGGCGTAGATTCCGCAGTTGGCTACCATCAGGAACAGGAACAGGTAAAACAGAGGACTGCTGAGACCATGTTTATTATACTGAACAGATGCAGCTTTGGAAAAAACACTTGTCAGTGAAAACAGCAGGATATTCAGATGAAGTTGTATGTAGTCTTTGAGTTTTGACATAATACCTCCGGGCGATAATGGTATTTTACGGATTTCGTCCAATAGAGTGTGTCTGAAAAATCATTCCCGCAATCTGCACGCCCCACTTTGCGGGATATTTCACCCGAATTCAGTTGCCGTAGCCCGCTACGGCGCCTCATCCGGGCAAAATATACCACAAATTGTGACGCACATCTTGCAGAAAGCCTTTTTCAGACACGCTCTAGCCTGAAAGCTGTCGGACAGTAACTATTTTACATAAAAAAGCAGGGAAGTCAAGGTTTGTGCAGCAGGAATCTTGAAAAGAAATGTTGAAAATGATATGATAAAAATGATTGCAAAAAGATGAAAAGAGAAAGGAAAAGCATATGAGCTTATATTCAGTGGTTGTTCCTGTATATAATTCTGAACATACACTGGGAGAACTATATACCCGTTTGGAGAAAGTATTCCGGGAAACTCTTAAAGAAGACTTTGAACTGATCCTGGTAGATGACGGATCAAAGGACAGATCTTATGAGATCATGACAGAACTCAGAGAAAAGGATCACAGGGTACGGATCATACAGATGGCCCGTAACTTCGGACAGCATCCGGCACTTCTGTGCGGATTTGCACATGTAAAAGGAGAGTTTGTGGTAACAATGGATGATGACCTTCAGCATCAGCCGGAGGAACTTCCGAAGATGGTCAGAACCATGCAGGAGAGACCGGATGTGGATGTTATCATTGCAAGCTATGAAGGAAGAAAGCATGGTCCGATACGCAAACTGGGAACGAAATTTTCTGTATGGGCAACTTCAAAGATGCTGGGAAAAGATCCGGATCTTCAGATCACCAGTTACAGGCTGATCCGCAGATTCCTTGTGGATGCCATGGTAAAAACAAATACATATCTTCCACAGATTGGAAACCTTCTGATCAGGAGTTCTAACCGTATTATTAATGTTCCGGTTCAGCATGCAGACAGAGCTTACGGAAAAAGCGGTTATTCCTTTAAGAGACTGCTGAAAGATCTGATTTATGATATCACGACACATACTGCATTTCCCCTTCTGCTGGTGAGAAATATCGGAATTGTCAGTTTCCTGATAAGTGTAATTCTGTCGGTCTGTTATCTGGTAAGATATTTTACACTGGGCATATCTGTGCAGGGCTGGACTTCGTTGATGCTGGTTATGCTGGCGTTTTTTGGACTGATTTTGTTATCAATCGGAATTATGGGAATCTATTTAATGAACATTCTTAATGAGGCAAAAAAAAATGCCCCATTATGTAATACGTCGGGAGGATACGGACGAATAATGAAGGAAATTGGCGGATATTTTCAGCTGGAAGAGATGCGGGAGAGGAATATTATCCTGACCTGTACAGGGTCAATCTTGGAAGAACCGCACTGCTGTGGCTTTTGAAGAGCCGCAGGTGCAGGAAAATCCTATTACCGTATTTTCTGTGTGAATCAGTGGTGCATACCTGTCAGGAAAATCAGATAGAGACAGAATTTTATCATCTGAATGAGAAACTGGAAGTTCTGTATCCGAAAGAACAGCTTCCGGAAGGGGAATATCTTTATCTGGTTAATTACTATGGTCAGCTGTCTGATTCCTGGATATCAGAGTATAAAAAGATTTACGGAAACATCATAGTGGACCATACCCATGCATTTTTTCAGAAACCATTAAAAGGGATAGATACACTGTATTCCTGCAGAAAATTCTGGGGTGTCAGCGATGGCGCATATCTGTCAACAGATGCCAGCCTGACAGAAAATAAGACTGTCGATTATTCTGCAGAGCGTATGAAACATATTCTGGGGCGTTATGAGCATAATGCCGGAACCTACTACAAAGATATGCTGGAAAATGCGGCAAAATATGACGGGATGGAGCTTCGGCAGATGTCAAAGCTTACACAGAATCTTCTGAAAGCTGTGGATTATGACAGAGCAAAGAAAAAAAGGGAAGAAAACTACCGGATTCTCGGAGAACTGCTTCCATCGGAAAGTATATTTAATCAGACTGTGCCGGAGGGACCTTTTGCATATCCGTATTTCCACGCTGATGGAATGAAACTTCGCAGACATCTTGCCGAAAAGAAGATATTTGTGCCGACTTACTGGAAAAATATAATTGAGAACTCTGAGACAAAAAGTCTGGAATATACCTGGGCTGCCAATATTCTTCCGTTGCCCTGCGATCAGCGTTACAGCGTGGAGGATATGAAATATATGGCTTCGGTTGTCAGAGAATGTGAGGAACGGATATGAAACATAAAGTGTTGATTCTGGGAACGCTCGGAGAATTTACAGAGCTGGTAAAGAAAGCAAAAGAGAAAGGTTATGAGACTGTTGTGTGCGACGGATATGCAGATGGTATTGCCAGAACGTATGCAGATAAGGCTTATACCATTCCTGTAACAGACGTAGATGCTATTGCCCTGATGTGCAGGGAAGAAGGTGTGGATGGAATCATCACATCATTTTCAGATCTGCTCCTGGAGTGTATGGTTAAAATTGCAGACAAAGCAGGACTGCCCTGTTATCTGAAACCGGAACAGCTTTCCTGGTACAGGGATAAATCGGCATGCGGGATGTTCTGGACAAGCTTGGACTGCCGGCACCGGGATTTCGGAAAATATCTGTGGAACTGCTGAAACAGGGATCAGAAGAAGAAATACAACAGAGTATTGCAAATCTGCAGTATCCTCTGATCAGTAAACCTCTGGATAAATATGGTTCAAGAGGAATCTTTATCATTCATCATTCGGGTGAAGTCAGAAAAAAAGCCCTGCAGACAGCGGAATATACGGACTGTCAGGAAATTCTGGTTGAGGAATACAATGACGGTTATGAGTTTAACATGATGACATGGGTAATGGATGGGAAAGTCAATGTGATCAGTATTGCAGATCGTGAAAAAACGGAAATGGAAGAGGGAATGCTTCCGCTCAGCACACGAAATGTTTATCCATCCCGTTTCCTGACGGAGGTCGAAAAAAGTGCCACAGATATTCTGCAGAATTATATCCGCTATACCGGACAGACGGAAGGTGCATTATCCATGCAGTTTTTCTGGAAACCTGGCAGGGGCATTCAGGTATGTGAGATTGCAGGACGTTTCTTTGGATATGAACATGAGCTGACAGATATGGTTTATGGATTTCAGACAGAGGAACTGCTACTGGATTATCTTTATGAAAAAAAACGGATAAAGGAGATGTTTCACCGTCATGATATTCATCATCCGGTAAAATATGGGGCTGTACTGTATTTTCAGGGACGACAGCTTCAGATTGCAGATCAGACGGCAGCCTGTGAGCTTGCAAAAGAAAAATGCGTTGTAAAACCCTGGATTTTTTATAAAGAAGGCGAACGTGTGATAGAATATGGGCCGAATCCATATCTTGCATTGTATTATATAGAAACAGAAAACCGCAGGCAGCTGGAGCTGGAGACTGAGAAATTTTTCAGTGAGATGAGTATCCGGGATCCGGAGGGAAGAGAAGTTGCCTACAGAAATAAGATACCGGAATATGAGAAGGAAAAGAAAACAGATGATTGATTTTAACAGACCTGCTTTTACAGGCAGGGAATTTGATTACATACGTGATGCGGTACAGAGAGGAATGCTCTGTGGGGATGGAGAATATACGAAAAGATGTTCTCAGTGGATGATGGATAAATTTCATGTAAATCATGTAATGCTTACCACATCCTGTACCCATGCTCTGGAGATGGCAGCCCATCTTTGCGACATTAAGCCCGGTGATGAGGTGATCATGCCGTCCTATACATTTGTTTCAACCGCAGATGCCTTTGTATTAAAGGGAGCAAAGATTGTATTTGTTGATATCAGACCGGATACAATGAATATTGATGAGAAACTGATCGAGGCGGCAGTGACTGAGAAAACAAAAGTGATCGTCCCGGTCCACTATGCAGGGGTTGCCTGTGAGATGGATACCATTATGGAGATTGCAAAAAAATACAATCTGAAGGTTGTTGAAGACGCTGCGCAGGGAGTAGATGCCTGTTATAAGGGAAAAGCTCTTGGTACCATTGGAGATTTTGGGTGTTACAGTTTCCATGAGACAAAGAACTATACTATGGGAGAGGGCGGTGCAATCCTTTTTAACAGGGATGAATATCTGGAGAAGGCAGAGATCCTGAGAGAAAAGGGAACTGACAGAAGTAAGTTTTTCCGCGGACAGATTGACAAGTACCGCTGGATAGATTATGGTTCTTCCTATCTTCCAAGTGAACTGAATGCAGCATATCTTTATGCACAGCTGGAAGCAAGAGATCAGATTTTTGCCAAAAGAATGGAGATATACAATTATTATCATAAAAATCTGGCCCATCTTGCACAGGAAGGTAAGATCGAACAGCCTTATGTGCCGGAGGAATGCAGCCACAATGCCCATATGTATTATATCAAGGTGCGTGATATGCAGGTAAGAACCCGGCTGATTGCTTACCTTCGGGAAAAAGGAATCTGCAGCGTATTTCATTACGTGCCTCTTCATTCTGCACCTGCGGGACAGAAATTTGGAAGATTTTCAGGGGAAGATGTTTATACTACAAAGGAAAGTGAACGTCTGTTGAGACTGCCGATGTTTTATAATCTGGATATGGAGGATGTGAAGTATATCACAGATACCATAGCTTCTTTTGACGGATTCTGATAATCGTGTGCCGCAAGTCTGTTTCAGTAATCTGCTTGTCGGCACACCGGACGGAAAACAGAGACATATATTAAGAGGAAATATTATGAAAAAATGGAAACATTTATTAAAGGCTGTTATGGCTGTGGGAGTCATTGCAATGACTGCTGTTCAGATTTGCGCTGCTGCGGAGAGAACTGCGCAGGCTGCTGTTTCAGAGGTTACACCCGTATCCATTTCAACCAATGAGATTTCAGGCTGGCCGGCAGGTCCTGAGATTACATCTGAGACAGGGGTACTGATGGATGCAGACAGCGGAACTCTTCTGTACAGCAAGGGCGGAGATGAAATCCGTTATCCGGCAAGTATTACCAAAATCATGACACTGCTTCTGGCAGTGGAGAATTGTTCCCTGAAAGAAGATGTTGTCTTTACGGAAACAGGAACACGTGATATCAGTTGGGATTCCGGCAATATTGGAATGCAGGTGGGAGAAGTGATGAGCATGAGAGCATGCCTTTATGCACTTTGTGATCCGCTCTGCAAACGAGGTCGCAGCCCAGATCGCAGAACATGTAGGTGGCACAGAGCAGCACTTTGTAGATATGATGAATGAACGTGCGGCTCAGATCGGATGCACGAACACACATTTTGTAAACGCCAGTGGTCTTCCGGATCCTGACCACTATTCTACTGCACATGACATGGCGTTGATCATGCGGGAAGGTCTGAAGAATAAGAAATTCCGCAGGATCATCGGCACTACAGATTATACGATCAAACCTACGAACATGAACAGTGAATCAAGGGTACTGCATACGCATCATCCGATGCTTGCCCCGGAGAGCAGCTATCATTATGATGGCTGTATTGGCGGCAAGACAGGATATACCAGTGAGGCAGGAAACACTCTTGTGACAGCAGCAGAGAAGAATGGAACTACCTATATTACAGTGACAATGAAGGCGGCAGACCTTGCAGTTGCCAGTACGGATTCCACAGCACTGTTCAACTATGGTTATCAGAATTTCACAAAAGCACAGATAAATGGTGGAGAAGTATTAGTTCCAAACGGAGTGACTGTGGATAACCTGACCGTTCAGGAAAATCCACGGAATGGAAATACAGTAAATGATTACTATTATAATGATTATCTGCTGGGAAGCGTTGAAGTTCCGGAAGCTACACCTACACCGGAACCTGCAGCGGATGCCCTTTCTGATACATCCGGAGGAAATACGGATCAGGTGGATCAAAATGAGAAATCAGATACTGTCGGAGAAGAAAAAACTTCTGCAGAAATGCCAAAACTGCGAAAAATACTTCTGATCATAGGAGCGGCAATGCTTCTTCTTATTATTATTCTGAGTATTGCACTTGCAAAAAAGGAAAAAAGATATTATGGCTAAGTCTGCATACCATGTGGATTTATGCGAACAGATATAACAGAAACACAGAGAAAGCTAAAGAAAAGAGGAAAATAAAATGGGAAAAATCAAAGTTACAGAATGTGGTGGAATTAAGGGATTAAAAGTGGTAGAACCTACAGTTTTCGGAGATGCCAGAGGATATTTCATGGAAACCTACAATTACAATGATTTCAAAGAAGCAGGAATTGATGTTGAATTTGTGCAGGATAATCAGTCAAGCTCACATAAGGGAGTACTTCGCGGACTCCATTTCCAGATCAATTATCCACAGGATAAACTGGTACGTGTTGTAAATGGTGAGGTATTTGATGTGGCAGTAGATCTTCGTGAAGGTTCAGAAACATATGGCAAATGGTTTGGAGTCGTACTTTCTGCTGAAAACAAGAAACAGTTCTTCATTCCGAAAGGATTTGCACATGGTTTCCTTGTACTTTCCGAGCATGCGGAATTTGTTTACAAATGCTCTGATTTCTATCATCCAAATGATGAGGGCGGCCTGATCTGGAACGATCCGGATATCGGAGTTGAATGGCCGATTCCGGAAGGAATGGAATTAAGCTTTTCTGACAAAGATACCAAATGGGGAAGCTTTAAAGAGTACCGTAAATAGGAGAATGAGCGATTGAATACAATTTTTTCTTTACCGATGGATATTTATAAGAACAGACGGCTTGTTGCAAAGCTTGCAAAGAATGATTTCAAAACAAGATATGCAGGTTCTTATCTGGGAATTGTGTGGGCGTTTATCCAGCCTGTGATCACGATCCTGGTATACTGGTTTGTATTCTCTGTAGGTTTTCGTTCCGGAACAGGGGATCTGGGAGTTCCTTTTGTTCTTTATCTGGTAGCAGGTATTGTGCCATGGTTCTTTTTCCAGGGATGCGCTGATAGGGGGGACAAATTCTCTGCTGGAATACAATTATCTGGTAAAAAAAGTCGTTTTTAATATCAGTGTGCTTCCGGTAGTCAAGATCATTTCTGCCATGTTTGTGCATGCATTCTTTGTGTTGTTTACAATCATCCTGTATGCAGCGTATGGGAAATTTCCTGATTTCTATTATCTGCAGATTATTTATTACAGTGTATGTGTGTTCATTCTGGTATTGGGCTTATCCTATGCCACAAGTGCAATCGTTATTTTTTTCAGAGATCTGACCCAGATCATCAACATTGTGCTTCAGGTAGGAGTCTGGCTGACTCCGATCATGTGGATCGTTGAGGCTTCACCTCTGATGGGACATCCTGTGATCATGAAGATCCTGAAACTGAATCCGATGTATTATATTGTTTCCGGATACAGAGATACATTCCTGATGAAAACCTGGTTCTGGGAACATGCAGGATGGACGGTCTATTTCTGGATATTTACAATTCTGTGTTTCCTGTTCGGAAGCTGGGTATTTAAACGTCTGCGCATTCATTTTGCAGATGTATTGTAACTAGTACAGCGAATATTAATATAGCAGAAACTTAATTTTCGCTGTACTGGTAAGCGTGAAATAAGTCAGAGGAAGATGAAAAACACAGGAACATAACAGAAAGGAAATCACGTGGAGAACAAGAAAGTAATTCAGGTGAAGGATCTCACCAAAATGTATAAATTATATGATAAGCCTTCGGACAGACTGAAAGAAGCGCTGGGGCTTACCAGAAAGAAACTTTATAAAGAGCATTATGCACTTCATGATGTAAATTTTGATATTTATGAAGGAGAATGCGTGGGAATTATCGGAACCAACGGTTCCGGTAAATCCACGATCTTAAAGATCATCACCGGCGTCCTGACTCCCACAGCAGGGGAAGTAAAGGTAGACGGACGAATTTCCGCGCTGCTGGAACTGGGAGCCGGATTTAACATGGAATATTCAGGTCTTGAGAATGTATACCTGAATGGAACCATGATCGGTTTTTCAAAAGAAGAGATTGATGCCAGACTGAATGATATTCTGGAATTTGCGGACATTGGAGACTTTATCCACCAGCCTGTAAAGACTTATTCCAGCGGTATGTTCGTGCGTCTGGCTTTTGCTGTTGCAATCAATATTGATCCGGAGATCCTGGTGGTAGATGAGGCGTTGTCTGTAGGCGACGTGTTCTTTCAGGCAAAATGTTATCACAAGTTTGAGGAATTTAAGAAACAGGGCAAGACGATCCTGTTTGTAAGTCATGATCTTGGAAGCGTTTCCAAGTATTGTGACAGAGTTATTCTTCTGAACAAAGGCGTAAAGATGGATGAAGGTTCACCAAAGCAGATGGTTGACCTGTACAAACAGCTTCTGGTAGGACAGAATCCTGTAAAACAGAACGAATCTGACAGTACAGAGCAGATTGTGGCAGAGGACAGTGAAGGACTGGGAGATTTTCAGGTAAATCCCAATATGCTGGAATATGGAAGCCGTATTGCTGAGATCACAGATTTCAGAGTCATTGATGATAAAGGAAGATGTTCCAATACTGTTGAAAAGGGAAGCTGCTTCAAAATTCGTATGAAAGTCCGGTTTAATGAAGAGATTCAGGAGCCGATCATGGCATACACCTTTAAAAATATTCAGGGTACGGAAATCACAGGTACCAATACCATGTATGAAAATGCAAAGATAGAACACTCCGGAAAAGGGGATATATGTACTGTAACATTTACACAGAACATGAACCTTCAGGGCGGTGAGTATCTCCTGTCATTTGGATGTACAGGGTATAAAAACGGAGATTTTACGGTATTCCACAGACTTTATGACGCATGTAACATAACAGTTATTTCCAGTAAAAATACAGTTGGATTCTATGATATGGATTCAAAGGTGGAAGTACGGTGCGAAGAACAGGTCTGAGAAAGTTATGATGACAATATCAGTGCGAAAAATAATCAGCGCGAGGACTATATATGGAAGAAAAAATCGGGAAGTAATTCTGGATACCACGTGCTATCCGGG